>CESA01054844.1_pt1 | contig 16402 bp, 16 predicted proteins | sample 531061 | NCBI WGS metagenome assembly CESA01 (sample SAMEA2621254, study PRJEB7988) | marine metagenome | biome: marine biome (ENVO:00000447); feature: surface water layer (ENVO:00002042); material: "saline water (ENVO:00002010), including plankton (ENVO:xxxxxxxx)" | depth 5 m
CCAGGAGTTCGACATGGAACATAGTCCAGCGACATTAACCATAGATTTCTATAGAACTTGGTTTGAAAATCAATTGGTTGTTGACAGAGAAAATAATCAAGTAAGGTTTTTCAATCTTGAAAATCAATCTGTTTCCAATAGTTTTCAGGCGGAGCTTTCAATTGAACCTATAAAAAGGTTTGTTGTTCGAGGAGCATATAAATATTTGGATGTTCGTTCACTTTTTGGAGATTCGCTGCAAGCTAAAGTGATGATTCCAAAGCACAGAGGTTTCTTGAATTTGGCCTACACGACAAGAAATAAACGATGGGATTATGACCTGACCTTGTCTGTTTTTGGTAGATCTAGATTAGCTTCTAGTTCTCAATCAAACGATGGTTTTAGTACCGTTTTTCCGCGTCTCAATGCACAGATAACCTACAAGCTGAAGAAGTGGGACCTATACATCGGAGGTGAAAATTTAACCAACTACACGCAGCAAAATCCAATTGTTGAACCTGAAAATCCATTCGGCCCAAATTTTGATGCGACTCGGGTTTGGGGACCAATTATTGGCTATAATGTGTATTTTGGTATCCGATTTGCAATACCTAAACCAAAAGAAGAAAATGACGAGTAAAGTAAAATCCATTTTAGTATTCATCCTCATGATGACGTTGTGTACATTTTCAAACAAAATGAATGCTCAAAAATCCAATACGATAGAATTTCATACCTCTGCGCAATGCGGAATGTGTAAAGAAACGATTGAGAGAGCCATGAACTATGAGCATGGTATTCAATTTGCCGAGCTGAATATGGACAATATGTTCCTTACGGTTAAGTATAAAACAAAGGTTCATACTGAATTAACGATTAAAAATATAGTTGCTAAACTAGGTTATTCAGCGGGAGAGGTGAAGGCAAATGAGAAGGCTATGAATGAATTACCTAAATGTTGTCAGCCTGGCGCACACCTGTAGTTTTTTTTCATTTCTTTCCGATTAAAAATGTTTACCTTCGCCACCTAGTCAAAAGCAATGAGTGATTCAATCCAGCACGAATGTGGTATCGCCCTTATTCGTTTAAAAAAACCAATTCAGTATTACATTGATAACTACGGTTCTGCCTTTTATGGTGTGAACAAACTCCACCTGCTGATGGAAAAACAGCACAACCGCGGCCAAGATGGTGCTGGTGTTGCAAATATTAAGCTTGGAATGAAGCAGGGAGAAAGGTACATTTCTAGAGTACGGTCGGTTCAAAAATCACCTATTCAAGATATATTTGACCAAATAAATTCAAAATTTAAAGCCCTTTATGATGCCAATCCGGATTCTATTCAGGATGTGGACTTTTTAAAGAGAAATGCAGGATTTACAGGTGAATTGTTTCTGGGCCATCTTCGTTATGGAACCTTTGGTAGAAATTCAAAAGAAAGCTGCCACCCATTTCTAAGGCAAAATAATTGGATTACTAGAAATCTTGTTGTAGCAGGTAATTTTAACCTGACAAATGTAGATGAGTTGTTTGATGTTCTTTTGAAGGTTGGACAGCATCCTAAAGAGAAATCAGATACGGTAACCGTTCTTGAGAAAATAGGTCATTTTTTAGACGTTGAAAATGACGAGCTTTTCAATAAATTTAAGGCAGAAGGACTATCGAATAAAGAGGTATATGCAAAAATTTCAAATGAAATAGGAATTGAAAAAATCCTAAAAAAAGCAAGTGAAGACTGGGATGGTGGTTATACAATGGCAGGTTTATTAGGTCATGGTGATGCTTTTGTATTAAGAGATCCTTCGGGAATTCGCCCCGCTTTCTGGTTTGAAAATGATGAGGTATGTGTGGTGGCTTCCGAACGCCCTGCAATACAGACAGCGTTTGATATTCATGTAGAAGAAGTTAATGAATTGACTCCTGGTCATGCCTTAATTATCAAAAAAGATGGTTCGGTTAAAGAAACATTAATCAACGAACCAAATGAGCTAAGAAAATGTTCTTTCGAGCGTATTTATTTTTCAAGAGGTTCGGATAAAGATATCTACACAGAAAGAAAAGCTTTGGGCAAGCTGATAGTGCCTCCGGTTTTAGGAACAATCAATCACGATTTAGACAACACGGTATTCTCATTTATTCCAAATACGGCAGAAATTTCATTTTACGGATTGATAAAAGGACTTGACCAACATCTGAATGAAAAGAAAATCGCACAAATTCAAGCTTTAGGCTCGAATCCAACACAGGAAGAGATTCAAAATATTATTCGTCAGCGTGCGCGTATCGAGAAAATTGCAATTAAAGACGCTAAGCTCAGAACTTTTATTACGCAAGATGATTCACGGGATGATTTGGTTTCTCACATTTATGATATTACTTATGGTGGTATTCGTGCCAACGAAGATAATCTTGTGGTCATTGACGACAGTATTGTTCGTGGAACCACCCTTCGCAAAAGTATCTTCAAGATTTTGGATCGCTTGAAACCTAAAAAGATTGTCATTGTTTCTTCAGCACCTCAAATCCGTTACCCTGATTGTTATGGTATTGATATGGCTAAGCTTGGTGATTTTATCGCGTTTAATGCGGCGATTGCTTTATTAAGAGAACGCGGCATGGAAAACACCATTGAGAATGTTTATACAAATTGCCTAGGCCAAATGGACCTTCCAAAAGAAGAGGTCGTCAATTTTGTAAAGGACATCTATTCGCCTTTTAAACCTGAAGAAATATCTGCGAAAATATCTGAATTGTTGACGCCAAAAGACATGAAAGCACCCGTTGAGATTGTATTCCAATCGATTGAGAACTTGCACAAAGCGTGTCCAAATAACACTGGGGATTGGTATTTTACGGGTAACTATCCAACGCCAGGTGGGAATAAGGTTGTAAACAAGGCTTTTATAAACTGGAAAGAAAACCGGAACGAAAGGGCTTATTAATTCGCGGTCATTTCGTAAACGAAATATCATTTTATATCCCGTAATACATCTCTCTTTACACGCTGAAGATATTTTTTTCTTTTTTCATCTGTAGCGAAAGGTACGGACCAAAACTGTTTTGTTTTGGTGAATAGCGATGGTTTCCAGCCAAAAACAAAGGTGTATACACCCATTACAAGTCTCAATTTAACCGAATTTAAATAAACGGTAATAACCGGCAATGCCGGTGCTCCGTGGGTAATATAGGTCCTTAATTTTTTATCTTTCAATCTTGGAACTGGTACTCCATAGGTTTTTGTTAGCGGTTTAAAGTCATAAGCAAATCCTGGCGTAAACACTTCATCGAAAAACACCTCTAATCGCGGTGTGCACCTGAACCACCAAACCGGAGAAATAATATAAATATGGGTAGACCAAGTGATCCAATCTTTAAATTTTTGTATGAGTTTGGTTCTAGGTCTGAGATAGCTTTCATGGTATAAATCAGCTACTTTCACTTCCGCATGATGCTCAAGGTTCTTCTGTATCTCTTTGAATATTCCGTTGTAGCAAAATGAGTTTTTATCAGGATGAGAAATAATAATCAGCGCTTTCATGTCTATTTCAGTATGTCTTTAATAAATGCATGATTCACAATTTTGTTCGTGGCGCCAGCTTGACTTTCCATAAAGGCTTCAATTTTTTGTTTGATTTCCTTTTGATTGCTAAGTGCATTTATTTTTATAGAAAGTTGTTGTGCATTTTCAACGACAAATCCAATTCCCGCGTCCATGAAACTTTTCGCCTCGGGAAACTTCTCATGATGAGGTCCAAAAAATACAGGGAGTCCGAAAGCTGCCGCCTCTAAAATATTATGCAGACTTCCTGAGAACCCTCCTCCAATCAAGGCATAATCGGCATATTGATAGGCAGATGAAAGGTGTCCAATAGTATCCAAAATAAGGACACGTTCGTCATGCTGATCCTTGAATTCTGTATACCGAACAGCGGGTTGTTCTAATAAAGTTTCTATACGCTCAATATTTGCTCTTTTGATATTGTGCGGGGCAATAATGACTTTGGTTTCGGGATTGGATGCCAAGAAATGTTTAATGATTTTTTCTTCTGACTCCCAGGAGCTTCCTGCGATTAAAACTGGTCTCTTAGCAGAGAAATTTGACAAAATGGAATCGGTTTCCGTCGTAGCTTCTTTATGCTGTAAGACTCTGTCGTATCTTGTGTCTCCTGACAAGGTTATGTCCTTAATTCCGATAGATTCGAGTAAAGTTTTGGTCTCCTCATTTTGAACGAAAAAGTAGTCTATATTTTTTAAAATACGCGAAAAAAAGCCTCCATATCTTTTGAAATAAATTTGGTTTTTGCGCAATAGTGTCGAAATAGATACAAGTTTGGTCTTTGATGCTTGGCATTCTAGGATGAAGTTTGGCCAGAATTCATATTTCACAAAAACCGCAAGCTTTGGTTTCGCTTTGTTTATAAATATATGGGCGTTTAATTTTGTATCAAAAGGTAGGTAAAGTGCCTTGTCTACAGGATGCGTTCTTTTCTCAAAATGCTGCATACCCGAAGGAGAAAAGAAGGTGACAAGAATAAAAGCATTTGGTGTATTTTTTTTGATCGTATGCATTACAGGTAAACCTTGGTCAAATTCTCCAAGTGAGGCACAATGAAACCAAATGACCTGAGCGTTTTGTGGGATATCTTCTAATATGGAAATCCAATTCTTTCGACCCTCCAAGCCTGCGCGTATTTTGAGGTTAAATATTGACGCAATTCTTAGAGAAAGAATGAAAAAATGAATTCCTATTTGGTAGAGTATACCCATTAGTCAAAGTAAAATTCTTTCGGCTGTCGCTTGTAAATTGGAATTACCCATCCAAGCTTGAGGCCCATTTGAATATCTAGTCTTGTAACTTTAGATACTTCTTCGTTGGGGCGGTCATAAAATAAATCTCGCCTGTTTTTTGTCAGCCCTTGCTGTGCATAGAACCCCCCGTAAAAATGATAACCACTTGCTGAAGCCATGAAATTATATCCTAGAAATTGATGAAAATTAATACCTGTGGTCAGTCTGTCATATCCTTTTTTATAGTCCAACTCAAGCTGGGGAACTACCTGCTCGTTGGTTTCTATTTTCATTTTATGCAGAAGAAAACCAACCCCACCATGAATAAAAATGCCTGAATTATTATTAACATTGAATATGGGGAGTATTTTTCCTATGGTTAGATTTGAACTAAACCCGCGTGGAAAAACCACCAGGGCTGCAATGTCTCCATTAATATCCGTAATGTTTCCATACGCATCAGTCAAATGGTCAAAAACTCCTGTTAGTCTAACATCGTTTCCAAATAAAAAGTATGAATTCAGACCAAAGAAGTAGTTTTTTTTTGTCTTGAACCCAGTCATCAAGCCTACATGATTTAAAAACCCATAACGGTCGGCAAGGTCCTCTGTGGTGCCATTTGCGCCATATTCAAATCCAATCCATACCCTAGAAACTGCGCTGTCTGATTTTTGATTTTGTGCAAAAACTTGATGAGTGAAAGCGATGAAAAAGCTGCAGATTATGATGTGTTTCATGGAATACAAAAATACGTTCTATTTTTTTCTTTTGGAAAACGAGCTTCTCCTAATCTTAAGTTTTCTTTTTTTTTAATCAAACAACGGCTTTAATGCCTTTATGTTTCATCTTGAATTGTTTATATTTGTGGCTGTTAATCGCAGAGATGAAGAAAATTCAAATGGTTGATTTGGTTTCTCAATACGAAAAAATCAAACCAGCCGTACTACCTCTAATAGAGGATATCATGTCTAAAGCCCAGTTTATAAATGGGCCAGAGGTTTCGGCTTTTAAAAATGAGCTTCAAGATTATTTAGGCGTAAAACATGTGATTCCATGCGCCAATGGCACTGATGCGCTGCAAATTTCTTTAATGTCCTTGGGCCTAAAACCAGGAGATGAAGTGATCACACCATCTTTTACCTATATCGCAACGACGGAGGTAATCGCTCTACTTGGCCTGAAGCCGATATTTGTTGAGGTAGATCCGAAAACATTTTGCATCGACCCGAAAGCACTTGCTAATGCTTTGACCTCAAAAACCAAAGCAATAGTTCCTGTTCATTTGTATGGTCAGTCCGCTGATATGGAATCGATAATGAATTTTGCAAAAGCAAATAACCTCTTTGTTGTTGAGGACAACGCTCAGGCGATAGGTTCAGAATATATTTTCCGCTCAGGTAAAAAACAAAAAACTGGTACGATTGGTGATATTGGTTGTACCTCATTCTTTCCTTCAAAGAATCTAGGTTGCTTTGGTGATGGTGGTGCAATTTGTACAAATAATGATGAATTGGCGGAGAAACTCAAAATGATAGCCAACCATGGGCAAAGTAAAAAATACCATCATGATGTCGTTGGATGCAATTCTCGATTAGATAATTTGCAGGCAGGTGTGTTAAGGATAAAATTGAGGAAATTAGATGACTATATTGCTGCTCGGAGAAGAGCCGCTGTGGCATACGACAATGCTTTTCAAGGTAATCCAAACATAGACATTCCGTATAGAGCATCGAATTCGACCCACGCTTTTCATCAGTATACGCTTAAATTGAACGGTGTGAGTAGAGATGGACTGAATAAGCACCTTACCGACAAGGGTATTCCTTCTATGATTTATTATCCAATACCTGCTCACAAGCAAAAGATGTTTGCTCATTTTGATTTGGAATGTGATCTTCCAGTTACAGATGAGCTCACACATCAGGTAATTTCATTGCCGATGCATACAGAATTAGAGGAGGATCAATTGAATTTTATAACCGAAGAGGTGAAGGCATATATTAATTTAGATTAAATGAAAAAGATTACTGTAGTTGGAACTGGCTATGTAGGACTTGTTACTGGAACGTGTTTTGCGGAAACAGGAAACGATGTTTTGTGTGTCGATATTGACGAGGCGAAAGTAGATATGATGAAGGCTGGAAAAGTTCCTATCTACGAGCCGAATCTTGATACTTATTTTGAAAGAAATATTTCCGCAGGTAGATTAAAGTTTACTACATCACTGGAAGAAGGAGTATCCCATGGAGGTATTATATTTTTAGCACTGCCAACACCTCCTGGTGAAGATGGCTCAGCAGACCTGTCCTACATTTTAAATGTTGCTGATCAATTGGGAGGAATGATGAAGGAGTATAAAGTAATTGTAGATAAAAGTACTGTTCCTGTGGGTACGGCCGAAAAGGTTCATGCAGCTGTCGCCAATAACGCAACTGTTGATTTTGCAGTAGTCTCAAACCCAGAGTTTTTAAGAGAGGGTTTTGCCGTTTCTGATTTCATGAAGCCAGATAGAGTTGTTGTTGGAACGAGAGATGAGCGCGCAATAAAAATCATGGAAAGCTTGTACAAGCCATTTGTTCGGCAGGGAAATCCAATTTACTTTATGGATGAAAAATCTGCAGAATTAACGAAATATGCTGCGAATTCTTTTTTGGCTACGAAAATCACTTTCATGAATGAAGTGGCGAACTTTTGTGAACTTGTTGGTGCAGATGTAGATAAAGTTCGTGTGGGCATTGGTTCTGATTCTCGTATTGGAAAACGATTTTTATTTCCTGGTATAGGTTACGGTGGATCTTGTTTCCCCAAAGATGTTCAAGCTCTTGTAAAATCGGGAAGAGAAAATGATTTTGATTTTCAAATTCTGGATGCAGTCACCAAGGTGAATTATGAGCAAAAAACGATTCTTTTTCCTAAGATTAAAAATTACTTCAAAGGCGATTTGAGAGGTAAAAAAATCGCAATATGGGGGCTTTCTTTTAAGCCAGATACAGATGACATTAGAGAGGCTCCGGCGCTTTATATGATTGAAAAACTAATTGATAGTGGTGCGGAAGTTGTCGCCCATGACCCAGAGGCAATGGAGAATTTTAAGGCATTGCCGATTGGTCAACAAATGTCATTTTCTACAAATGAATACGATGCATTGGATGGGGCGGATGCTTTGTTGATCTGCACAGAATGGAGTATATATAGGAATCCAGATTTTGACAAAATGAAATCACTTCTTAAAGATGCTGTGATTTTCGATGGAAGAAATCTATTTGATGTGCATGATATGAATGCAAAAGGGTATTTTTATTCGAGTATTGGACGTAATTTAAATTTGTAATCGTGAAAACAATTTTAATAACAGGTGCTGCAGGGTTTTTAGGGTCTCATTTGTGTGATAGATTCACTAAAGAGGGATACCACGTTATTGGTATGGATAATCTTATTACCGGTAGGATGTCGAATCTCGAACACCTTATGAAGCTTGCTAATTTTGAATTTCACCACCACGACGTTTCCAAGCATATTCACATTCCGGGTGAATTAGATTATATACTTCATTTTGCATCTCCAGCGAGTCCAATAGATTATTTAAAAATCCCGATTCAAACTTTAAAGGTTGGTTCATTGGGAATACATAATTGTCTTGGTTTAGCTCGTGTAAAAAAGGCAAGGGTATTAATCGCGTCAACCTCAGAGGTCTATGGAGACCCTAATGTACATCCGCAACCAGAAAGTTATTGGGGTAATGTAAATCCAGTTGGTCCAAGGGGCGTCTATGATGAGGCAAAAAGATTTCAAGAGGCAATGACTATGGCCTATCATACTTTTCATGGTGTTGAGACTCGAATTGTTCGAATATTCAATACCTATGGACCAAGGATGCGTCTGAATGATGGTCGTGTGCTTCCTGCATTTATCGGTCAGGCATTGCGAGGTGAGGATTTAACGGTTTTTGGAGATGGTTCTCAGACTAGATCCTTTTGTTATGTGGATGATTTAGTGGAAGGGATCTTTAGATTATTGAAAAGCGATTATGAACAACCTGTTAATATTGGTAATCCATCCGAGATTTCTATATCGCAATTTGCAGAAGAAATTATTGAGCTCACAGGTACTGACCAAAAGGTGATTTATAAGGATTTACCCGTAGATGACCCAAAACAGAGAAGACCTGACATTACTTTGGCTAAAAAGCTGTTGAATTGGGAACCCAAAATAACTCGACATGAGGGCTTGAAAATAACCTATGAATATTTTAAATCGCTTTCTAAAGAGGAGCTTTTTGAAAAAGACCATATGAATTTTGATAAATATATTGTACGCTAATGGATTACTTCGCACATGATACTGCCGTAATTGATACTGGATGTTCAATAGGAAAGGGTACCAAAATTTGGCATTTTTCCCATGTTATGTCCGATTGTATAATAGGAAAAGCGTGTAATATTGGACAAAATGTAGTAATTTCTCCTTCAGTAATTTTAGGCGAAAATGTGAAGGTGCAAAATAATGTTTCTATATACACCGGAGTTGTTTGTGAAGATGATGTTTTCTTGGGTCCTTCAATGGTATTTACGAATGTTATAAATCCAAGAAGTGCAGTAAATAGAAGAGGTACGTATTCAAAAACTGTAGTCAAAAAAGGAGCAAGTATTGGTGCAAATGCAACGATTGTTTGTGGACACGACATTGGCGAGTTTGCTTTTGTTGGTGCAGGAGCGGTTGTCACCAAAATGGTTCCAGCATATGCTCTAGTTGTCGGGAATCCTGCGCGACAAATAGGGTGGATGAGTGAATATGGGCATCGTTTAGAATTTAATTCAGAAGGAATAGCTATTTGCCCTGAATCAAATGAAACATATAAATTATTGAACAATACCGTTAAGAGAATATAATGAGTAATAAAATAAAATTTGCGGTTGTAGGCGCTGGTCATATTGGTAAAAGGCATGCTGAAATGATAAAGCGAGAGGGTGAGGCTGAATTGGTGGCTTTAGTTGATTGTCGTTCTCAGAAAGATTGTGAAGCAGAGCATTTTGATGTTCCTTTTTTCTCGACTATTGAAGAATTGCTTGATAGCAATATTGACATAGATGTAGTAAATGTTTGCACCCCTAATGGCCTTCATGCATCTCAGTCCTTAAAGGCTTTAGAAAAAAAGAAGCATGTGGTTTGTGAGAAACCAATGGGTTTATCTAAGGACAATTGTGAACAAATTATTTTTAAAGCGCTACAGGTTTCTAGACAGGTTTTTTGTGTAATGCAAAATAGATATTCACCTCCTTCGGAATGGATTAAGTCGATTATTGACGATGGAATCCTCGGTAATATATTTATGGTTCAGCTAAACTGCTATTGGAATCGAGATGATCGGTACTACAAGAAAGGTGGGTGGAAGGGAACCGCGGATTTAGATGGTGGTACCTTATTTACTCAGTTTTCTCACTTCATTGATATCATGTATTGGTTGTTTGGAGATATTGATAATATTCAAGGTAAATTCAAGGACTTTACACACCAAAACTCAACAGATTTTGAGGATTCTGGTTTTGTGAGTTTCGATTTTATCAATGGTGGCATGGGATGCTTAAATTATTCTACTGCTGTTGCGAATCAGAATCTAGAATCTTCTATGACCATAATCGGTGAAAATGGAAGTGTAAAAATAGGTGGTCAGTATATGAATGAGGTAGAAATCTGTAACATAAAAGACTACGAGATGCCGACATTAAAAGAGTCAAATCCCGCAAATGATTACGGTCCTTACAAAGGATCGGCAGCCAATCACAATTATGTTATATCCAATGTTATTGACGGTGTAAAGGGTAGAAAATCTCCGACCACAAATGCATTGGAAGGAATGAAGGTAGTTGAGATTATAGAAAGAATATATAAGGTTAGAAACGAAAATAAAAAAAGAGATGAGTGATTTAATCTATGACAGAATGTTGAAAGGAGAGTCCAAGCTTGCTGTAATTGGCTTGGGTTATGTAGGTTTACCTATAGCATTGGATTTTGCGCGAAAAATTAAGGTAGTAGGTTTTGATATTAACCAGGCCCGTGTTGATATGATGAAAAATAATATCGATCCGAGTAACGAATTGGAGGCTAAGGATTTTGAAGGTTGTGACATATTGTTCTCAGCCGATATCAATGACCTGAAAGATGTAGAATTTTATATTGTGGCTGTTCCAACGCCCATTGATGACGCGAATTTACCAGACTTGACTCCACTATTGGGTGCAAGTAAAACAGTTGCGCAGGTTTTGAAAAAAGGAGATTATGTTGTTTATGAGTCAACAGTTTATCCAGGGTGTACTGAGGAAGATTGCATACCAGTGCTTGAAAAAGGATCTGGATTGAAATTTCAAGATGATTTCAAGGTAGGTTACTCTCCTGAACGTATAAATCCAGGAGATAAAGTGCATACATTACAAAATGTAGTTAAAGTTTCCTCCGGATGTTGTGCTGAGTCCTCAGAGGAGATTGCAAAAACTTATGAACTAGTGGTTGGAGCAGGTGTTCATAGAGCACCAAGTATCAAAGTTGCAGAAGCTGCTAAAATTATAGAAAATACGCAAAGAGATGTGAATATTGCGCTAATCAATGAACTTTCTATCATTTTTAATAAGCTCAATATAAATACATTTGATGTTTTGGAGGCAGCTGGTACGAAGTGGAATTTCCTGAAGTTTTCTCCAGGTCTAGTCGGTGGACATTGTATTGGTGTTGATCCTTATTATTTGACACATAAGGCTCAGCAATCAGGGTATCATGCTAAAGTAATTACAAGCGGTCGTTCTGTAAATGATTCAATGGGTTTTTATATTGCAAAGCAAACCGTCAAGAAAATATTAGCACAAGGCAAGCATATTCAGGATGCAAAAGTATTGGTTATGGGAGCAACTTTTAAGGAGGACGTTTCAGACATTCGAAATTCTAAAATAATAGATATTGTGAATGAGCTGAAATCCTTTCAAGTAAAAGTAGATTTGGTTGATCCTCATGCCAGTTCAGATGAAATGGAGCATGAATATGGAATTCCACTTGCTTCCTCTATCGACCAAGATTACGATGCCGTTATTGTAGCTGTTAATCATGCAGAATATCTAAAATTAGACGAGTCTTACTTTCAGTCAGTATTGAAAGATAAGAATGGTGTATTTGTGGATGTAAAAGGAATCTACAAAGATCAGATGAATGAGCTAGAATATTGGAGTTTATAAAATGAATGTCCGAAATATACTCGTTACAGGTGGCGCTGGGTTTATTGGCTCTCATGTTGTTCGCCGTTTCGTCAATAATTACCCTAACGATAAGATAATAAACGGTGATGCATTGACCTATGCGGGGAATTTAGAGAACTTAAGAGATGTTGAAGGGTTCGCTAATTATTTTTTTGAGCGACTCAATATTACGGATAGCGAGGCGGTTCGAAATGTTTTTCAGAAACATAATATCACCCATGTCATTCACTTGGCAGCAGAATCTCACGTTGATCGTTCAATTGAAGGCCCCATGGAATTTGTGATGTCTAATGTTGTCGGAACAGTTAATTTATTGAATGCTGCAAAAGAATTTTGGACCTCGGGCGAGCATGTATTTCACCATGTTTCAACGGATGAAGTTTATGGTTCTTTAGGCGATGAAGGACTATTTACTGAAGAAACATCTTATGACCCTAGGAGCCCATATTCAGCTTCAAAAGCATCCTCAGATCACTTTGTAAGGGCCTACTACCACACCTATGGCTTACCTATAAAAATCTCGAATTGTTCTAACAATTATGGAAGCCATCATTTTCCTGAAAAGCTAATTCCTTTAATGATTCATAATATCCTCAATAAGAAAGCACTGCCTGTATACGGCAAAGGTGATAATATAAGGGATTGGTTGTGGGTAGAAGACCACGCAAGTGCAATTGATACCATATTCACGAATGGCAGCGTTGGTGAAGCCTATAATGTAGGAGGATTAAATGAATGGACAAATATTGAGCTCGTTCGTTTTTTATGTCGATTGATGGACGAAAAATTGGAAAGAAGCGAAGGCGAATCTGAAAAATTGATCACCTATGTAGCAGACAGAGCAGGACATGATAAACGTTATGCAATTGATGCGACGAAATTAGAGAAAGAATTGGGATGGAAACCTTCTATTACTTTTGAGGAAGGACTTTCTAAAACTGTTGATTGGTATCTTGAAAACTCAGATTGGGTAGAACAAGTTACGAGCGGCTCTTATAAGGATTATTACAATCAAATGTATGGAGACCGTAAATAATGGGCTTATTCACGAACATATTTAAAAAGACTGAAAAACTTGAGCCTTTTGATATCAGCTGTATAAAAGTTGATATTCACTCACATCTGATTCCGGGCATTGATGATGGTGCACAAGATATGGATCAGTCCATAGCAATGCTGAATAAATTCCAAACCATGGGGTTCAAAAAGGTTGTGACCACTCCTCATGTAATGACCGATTCTTTCCCGAATACTAATGAAATCATTTTGAATGGTCTTTCCAAGCTTCGTGAAGAAGCGAAGAATAATGGGTTAACCATCGAGATTGAGGCAGCCGCAGAATATTATTTTGATGAAACCCTGATGCCGAAAATATCGAATAAAGAACTACTGACCTTTGGAGATAATTATGTTTTGGTTGAGTTCGCATTTCATTCGAAACCACAGTTTTTAGACCAGCTGTTTTTTGAGCTTAAGTCGAACGGTTATCGCCCTGTTATTGCGCATTTTGAACGTTACATGTACTTTTTAGGTAATATAGAAAAAGCGATAGAGTGGCGTAAGAACGGCATTAATATCCAAATTAATCTGAATTCTCTATCAGGACAATATGGACCCGAAATAAAAAAGCAAGCTGAAAAACTTATTGATGCAGGAGAATTTGATTTTGTAGGAACAGATTGTCATCGCATAGAGCACTTAATGATATTGGAAGATAACCTTCGGAATCCTTATTTGCATAAGATTGGGAACTACTTGGTGAAAAACTTAGTGATTTGAAGCTCTATTTGGTTCGTCATGCCAATGCGTTAGAATCCTCTTTGGGCGACTATGAACGAGCATTGTCTGAAAAAGGCAAAAACCAATGTATCGAGTTAAAAAACTTTATTGTTTTAAAGGAAATCGATCTTAATAATAAAGTATACTGCTCGGCAGCAAAGAGAACAAAAGGAACACATTCACTTATTTTTAATAGGTCTAAAAAAGTTTCTTTTCACAAAAGTCTTTACTTAGCAAGTTCAAATGATCTGCTAGCTTTCCTTTGTTCGCTTCAATCTAAAGAGGATATATTCTTGATTGGTCATAACAATGGTCTTTCAGATCTTGCCTCTTATTTGACAGGTAAAAGGGTAGGTATGAAAACTGCTGCATGCGTTGAGATTGATTTCCCTTTTCAGAACTCAAAATTTATATCCAAGGGTACAGGAGAAATTAATTCATACCATCGATGTGATATTGGGGACTTCCATTATTTGTAAATGAACTTTGATTACCATTGGAAAAAGAATTAAATAATCGCTTTAAACACCTAAAAACCATAACTCGGGATGGTGAAACTTATTTTTTTATTGAAGCTCCTGGTGGAAAAGCTTCCAATATTCTTATGACCTCTGGTTTAAGTGAATATGAAATGTCAGTCGAAAATTCACATCAGCCAAAAATCCATAAGGAACTTTATTTTTTACTTCCTGATTACTGGTCTTTAGATGTGATCGCCCAAAAAAATCATGAGTGGTTGTTTGTTACTTTGCATAAATTAAAACGCTATGTAGTGGAACAAAAAACGTTCTATGCCGAAGGGCATACAATGCCGGCAAATACTGATTTAGCAGAGCTTTCCAGTCAGCTAAAGCAAACCTATCTAATGTTGTGCAATCCTATTTTTGTTAAGGATGAACTGTCTCCAATCATATCCGGCTCAAAAGAGGTTTCATTTTTAGGGGTACTTCCAATTTTCAGAAATGAATTTCACCATAAGCAGGCCTATGGAACGAACAAGCTACTATCTTTATTCGAAAGCTATCAGGTTACGGAAAGAATAGATGAGTATAGGACCAATTTAGTCAAATCGCGTTGGCGACGAATTTTTGGATGATGAAAGTATCAAACTTAAAAGCACATCTCGCGTTATTTTTTGTCAATGTTTTGTATGGAGCGGGTCATCTATTGGCAAAAGGAGTCATGCCCGACTTTCTATGCCCACCGGTTTTCATATTTTTAAGGGTAAGCGGTGCCGTATTATTCTTTTGGACGCTTAGCTTGCTTTTGAGACAGACGAAGATTGCGAAAGTAGATATCCCTCGCTTTATGTTGTGTGGGTTATTTGGGGTGGCGCTCAATCAAATGTTTTTTTTTCATGGCCTAAATTTATCTTCCTCTATTAATTCCGGGATCATCATGAGTATGAATCCTATAATGGTGGCTATTCTCTCATTTTTCCTCCTTAAAGAGCTACCCTCATTAATGCGTACGGTTGGCATAATCATCGGAGCGACAGGGGCAATACTACTAACCTTAACAGGTTCTGTGCAAGCCGGAGAATCCATATTGGGAGATCTGTTTTTATTTATCAATGCCATGTCTTATGCCTTTTATTTGGTGCTCGTAAAGCCTTTGATGGGCAAGTATGCACCCATTACGGTTATCACATGGGTATTTACCTTTGGATTGGGTTTTGTTTGTATTTACCCCCCTACGCTTTCCGGATTATTTCAAACTAATTTTACTGGGTTTCCCAACGAGATCTATTTGAAGATCGCTTACATCATTATCGGAGTTACCTTTTTGACCTATCTCCTAACTATTTATGGGCTTAAATATTTAAGTCCAACAGTCTCGAGCTCGTACATCTATTTTCAGCCTGTATTGGTGATTATTTTCGCATTTTTATTCACTTTCCTCAATTGGTCAGCAGATTATACAGATACAATTACCATTCAGAAAATGGGGTATATGTTGCTGATTTTTACTGGGGTATATTTAACTTCAAAGGCAACAACTAAAAAGACATGATTAAAACCATATTTCTGCTCTGTATATTTTGTTCTATGATGAGCAACCTAATGGGACAAAAAAGATCAATAGGTCCACAGGATTATAAAACTTGGCGATCCATATCTTCACCATTAATGTCTCAAGATGCTTCCTTGGTGGGTTATCAAGCTAAGCCTTTGGAGGGTGATGCTACCTTATATCTTTTTCAACGTGCTAAATCAAAGCTCGATTCATTTCAGAGAGGTGAGGGCTTGCGCTTTAATTTAAATAGCGACCTAGCCGTATTCAAAATTACACCCGGGTTTGATACATTGCGCACACTAAAGCTGAAAAAGGTAAAAAAGAATAAGTGGCCCAAGGATTCTTTGTGTATTTTGAGTCTGAGAGATGATACCCTTGTGAAGGTATCAGGTTTAAAAAAGTATGCGCTTTCAAAGGAAGGAAATACCCTTTGTTATCTCACCAACTCAACGATTAAAGCAAAAGGATGGAGGCCATTTTCCAAGGCTAAGCCATCGCGAAAAGTCAATAAATTGCACGTTTACACGGCCTACCCAAATATATTTTTAGCGCTAGAGGGGGTTACTGATTTTAGGCTTTCGGACGATGGAAATAGGTTA
>CESA01118215.1_pt1 | contig 15865 bp, 11 predicted proteins | sample 531061 | NCBI WGS metagenome assembly CESA01 (sample SAMEA2621254, study PRJEB7988) | marine metagenome | biome: marine biome (ENVO:00000447); feature: surface water layer (ENVO:00002042); material: "saline water (ENVO:00002010), including plankton (ENVO:xxxxxxxx)" | depth 5 m
AATTTCTTTAGACTTTTTTTTTATAAAATATTAAACTCCTAATAATGTTCATAAAGTAAAAAATGAATCAACTAGACATCATAAAAGAAGAGCTCAATATCTTTATTGAGAAGTTTTATAAAAATCAATTTTTAAAAGGTTTTCTTTTATTCTCTTTTATTTTTTTAAGTTCTTTATATATTGTTTCTCTGGCTGAATTTTATGGTCGTTTTAATTCTATAGTACGATTCTTTTTTCTTTCCATTTTTTTATTTTTCAATCTATATATTGCCTTTGTTTATTGCGTGACTCCCCTACTCAATTATATTAAGCAGTCAAGACGGTTAAGCCCAGAAAAAGCCTCAAAAATGATTGGATTATTGTTTCCTGAAATATCTGATCAATTGACAAATTTACTTCAACTAGATAGAAAGCTTTCTTTACAGGAAAAGGAGCAGGTTGAATTGTTAAAAGCGAGTATAGAGCAAAAGGCAAAAAACATAGGTGTTGTAAAGTTTTCTAAAGGTATTTCATATGCCGAAAACAAGAAATATTTAAAATTCGTTCTACCTGCTGTTTTTCTATTTTTTATATTCCTAAATTTTTTACCTGAGATTTTTACTCAAGGTTCTTTTCGTGTATTAAATTTTTCCAAAGAATTTAAATTACAAGCACCTTATCAGTTTTATTTAGTAGACCCTGAATTAACCCTTTCTGAAGGCGAGGATCTTTATTTGAAAGTAAACTTAGTTGGTAAAGATTTTCCAGACAGGTTGTATATAAATTCTAGTCAAGGTGTATTTATAATGAATAAATTAAGCGCAAATACTTTTGAATACGTTCTAAGGAAGCCTAAAAACAAGGAGTCCTTTTTTTTATCTTCTAAAAAGTTTAAAAGTGATTCTTACAAAGTAAATGTTCACGGTAAAAGTATTTTAGGAAAATGGGATGCTTTGATTAAATATCCATCTTATTTAAATAGAACAAACGAGCTTATTAAAAACTCAGGAGATTTCTCTGTTCCTGAAGGAAGTCTAATAGAATGGAATGGTAGGGTAAAAAATGTATCTGAGATTCAACTTAGTCTAAATTCACAGGTCAAAAGATTTTATAAGCCTGGTTTTATTTATAGTATTTTACTTGATGAGAGTGGTATTTTAAAAATTAATTTAAAAAATAAATATACCGATCAGGTTGATTCTCTTAATTATGTTATCAAGGTTATTAAGGATGAGTATCCAGTTATTCAAGTAATGGAAGATAAAGACAGTTTACAAGAAGGAATATGCTTTTTTGAAGGAGTGGTTTCCGATGATTATGGTTTAACTTCTTTAAATTTTCACTATACAGTTCGCTCAAATAAAAACAAGGTTAGAAAAGAGAAAATTAATGTTCAAAATGTAAATGGAACTAGAAATAGTTTTGTGTATTATTTCGATTTTAATCAATTGGATATTTCATTGAACGATGAGATTAGTTATTATTTTTCAATTCAAGATAACGACGGTTATAATGGAAACAAAACAACACTTAGTAGTCAATTTACGTATGATCTTCCTGATTTAAAATCGTTAAATAAGAAGAGGGAAAACGAGCAAAAAGACATTAAAAAAGAAATAAACGATGTATTAAGGGCGACACAAAAATTTCAGGAAGAAATAAAGAGTTTAAAAAAAGAAATAAAAAACAATAAGTCAAACGAATGGAATAAACTGAATGATCTAAAAAACCTTAAAGATCAGCAGCAAGAATTGCTCAATAAACTTGAGCATATTCAAAAAAAAATGGAGCAATCTACTCAAGAAAAAAACAAGCTCTCTGAGTTAGATAAAGAGTTATTAAAGAAACAAGATTTATTGGAAGAATTACTGAATGAAGTAATGGATGATGAATTAAAAAAACTATTAGAAGAACTTGAAGAATTACTTAAAAAGAATGACCAAAAGGAGTTAAATGAAAAAATGGATGCGCTAGATCAAGAAGCGGACGAAATGGAGAAACAGCTAGATAGAAGTCTTGAAATGCTTAAGAAAATGCAAGTAAATGAAAAAATAGATGATTTAGAAAAAGAATTACAAGCGCTGGCACAGAAACAAGAAAAACTCTCAGGTAAACAAGAAAAAAGGATAGAGGATCAAGAGGAAATAAACAAAGATTTTTATGAAATAAAAGAAGAATTAAAAAAACTAGAAGAGTTAAATAAAGCATTAGAAAACCCATTGAATATAGAAAACACACAAGAAGAACAGAAATCTATTGAAGAAGAACTTCAGCAAGCCGGCGATCAAATACAAAAAAACAAAAAAACAAAAGCATCTAAAAGTCAAAAAAAAGCTTCTAAAAAAATGGAAGAACTTGCCGAAAAGCTAGATAAAATGCAACAAGATTCGGCTCAGGGTCAGCAGGAGGAAGATATGGAAGATTTGAGAAAAATTCTTGAGTCTCTAATTTTATTAAGCATCGAACAAGAGGCTGTGATGGATAATATTAATAGAGTACAGGTTGATGATCCTGCATTTAGGAAGTATGGTAGGGTTCAGAGAAGAATAAATGATGACACTCAAGTTGTTAAAGACAGTTTATTAGCTTTAGCAAAACGACAACCTGTTCTAGCTACATTTATTGATAAAGAGTTAGCTGATTTGGAATTTAGTCATGGTCAAACGATTGATTTTATAGGTGATAGAAAGAAAGGTAAAGTAGCTCAAAACCAACAAAGTGCAATGACATCATATAATAACCTAGCATTATTATTAAATGAAGTGTTGCAAAGTATGCAGGCTCAAATGCAAATGATGACACCAGGCAGCGGCCAATGCAATAAACCAGGCGGTAAAGGCAAGCCAAAAGCTGGGCCTTCTATGAACTCTGGTGACATGAAAGAGATGCTGAAAAACCAATTGGAACAGCTTAAAAAAGGAGCGAATCAAGGAGGAAAAAAAGAAGGAAAGAGTGGTGAAAATGGAACGGGTGGTATAGGAAGTAAAGGTTTAGCAAAAATAGCAGCAGAGCAATCTGCAATAAGGAAGAAGCTTGAAGAACTAAGAAACAAGTTAAATAAAGAAGGAAAAGGAGCGGGAAATGCCCTTAATCCTTTGATAGAAGAGCTCAAAGAACAGCAGAAAAACATTATTAATAAAAACATTAACAAAGAGACTATAAATAGACAACAGCAAATATTAACGAGACTATTAGAAAGCGAAAAAGCATTAATAGAAAGAGGTTTTGAAGAAAAAAGAGAATCGAAAAGTGGAAAAAACACCGAAAAAAGTAACCAAAACCTTTTTAATGAGTATAACAAAGAAAAACTAAAGAAAATTGAATTATTGCGTTATGCTGAACCATCTTACAAGAGATACTACAAAGAAAGGGCAAACGAATATTTCGATGAAAATTAATCTTTGTAAATACAATGAAAGACGAGTATAGTGTGATAGAGTCTCTTAAGCTTACTTCTTCTTATAATTCGGTTGCGGATATTGAGCGCTTAATAGATAAGGTGTGTACCGGCGTTGGTGTGAATGAGGACGCTTATGGTAATGTTCTTATTGCTGTAACCGAGGCTGTAAACAACGCTATTCAACACGGAAATAAAGAGAATGAGGCATTGACTATTAATGTATCAGTAAGGGACAATGAAAAAAACGTTTGTTTTAGTATAAAAGACGAAGGACAAGGCTTCGATTTTGATAATTTACCAGATCCAACTGCGCCAGAAAATATTTTAAAAGAAAATGGTAGAGGCATCTTTTTAATGCGTAATCTAGCAGATAAAGTAGAGTTTACGCATGAAGGAACTGAGGTTTCCCTGTTCTTCAACAAATGACAACTTGTTTTTTTGAGGATGTTCAACCTTTCGATGTTTCATTGGAACGATATACCCAAAAAATATCATATATAATTGATAATGAGGGGTTTAAAAAAGAAAACATTGTTATTGTGTTTTGTTCGGATAGTTTTTTATTAGATTTAAATAAAAAGCATTTGAATCATGATTACTTCACGGATATCATCACCTTTTCGTATACAACATTGGACCGTATAAGCGGTGATCTTTTTATAAGCGTTGACCGTGTCAAGGAGAACGCTTTAATAGAGGGTGTTTCTTTCGAAAGGGAATTAGAGCGTGTTGTTTACCACGGTGTTCTGCACTTGTGCGGATATAACGATAAAACCCCTGAAGAGATAAAAGAAATGCGGTCGAAGGAAAACTATTACCTGAATTAGATTGTTTCACGTGGAACATAAATAGGTATATTCTTTTTTTTTGGTTTAATTTTGTTCCACGTGAAACAAATGAAATGTTAACAAATTACGATATTATTGTTGTAGGAGCTGGCCATGCTGGATGTGAGGCCGCCCACTGTGCAGCCACTATGGGGAGCCATGTTCTACTCGTTACGATGAATATGAATACCATTGCTCAAATGAGTTGTAACCCTGCGATGGGAGGAGTTGCTAAAGGCCAAATATTAAGAGAGGTAGACGCGCTGGGTGGAGGATCAGGAATCGTAAGTGACAAAAGCGCTATACAGTTCAGGATGCTTAATAAATCAAAAGGCCCCGCTATGTGGTCCCCTCGTAGCCAAAACGACAGACAGGTGTTTTCAACTGAGTGGAGAATGTTGCTTGAGCAGAACAAAAATGTGGACTTCTGGCAGGACATGTGCACGGGTATTATAGTTGAAGAAGGAAAGGTTGTTGGTGTGGAAACGGCCCTAGGAATAAAAATCAAATCAAAAACAGTAATACTTACCAACGGTACTTTTCTAAACGGCTTGATTCACTTAGGGGAAAAACAGTTTGGAGGAGGAAGGGCAGCAGAAAGGGCTTCTACAGGAATAACAGAACAGCTCGTAGACCTGGGTTTTGAATCAGGAAGAATGAAGACAGGAACCCCTCCTCGCGTTGACGGCAGGTCTTTGGACTATTCAAAAATGGAGGAACAACCAGGCGATCCTTCTCCATCGAAGTTTAGCTTTGCAGACACGAAGCCTCTTCAAAAACAACGCCCTTGTTTCATTACTTACACAAACCCAACAACACACCAAATATTAGAGAAGGGCTTTGATCGGTCTCCAATGTTTAATGGAGCAATAAATAGTACTGGCCCTCGGTATTGCCCAAGTATAGAGGATAAAATAAACCGTTTCGCCGACAGAGAAAGGCATCAAATATTTGTTGAACCAGAAGGGTGGGACACGATTGAGATTTATGTAAATGGATTTAGCACGTCTTTGCCTGAAGAAATACAGCTCGAGGCCATGCAGACAATACCCGGCTTTGAAAATGTTAAAATGTTTCGTCCGGGATATGCTATTGAGTATGATTATTTCCCTCCAACACAGTTAAAGCACACACTAGAAACAAAGCGTATAGAAAACCTATATTTCGCGGGCCAAATAAACGGCACAACAGGATATGAAGAAGCGGCTTGCCAAGGTTTAATGGCGGGAATAAACGCAAGCTTAAAGATTAAAAAAAAGGAACCATTTCTTTTGTCTCGAAGCGAAGCATATATAGGGGTGCTCATTGATGACTTAATCACTAAAGGAACAGACGAGCCCTACCGTATGTTTACAAGCAGGGCAGAATACAGAATTTTATTAAGACAAGACAATGCTGACATTCGACTTACCCCACTAGGGTATTCTATCGGTCTTGCTAACGAAGACAGAATGCGTCGGGTTAATGTAAAGATAGAGGGAACAAAAAGCTTCAAAAAAGACCTTAGAAAAATAGCTATTTCACCCGCTGAAGTAAATCCGTTTTTAGAAAGCATCGGCAGCGCTCCTATTTCTCAAAAAGTCAAGCTCTCGTCTATTATTACGCGGCCAAAAGTTTATTTAAAAAACCTTTTAGAGCTTTCTTTTGAAGCAAAAGCAAAAGCTTTAGTTGCCCAGAATTCTCACGATGAAATTCTGGATCAGGCAGAAATACAAATGAAGTATGATGGATATATAGAAAGGGAACAAGATCAGGCGGAAAAAATGAGCCGATTAGAAAATGTAAAGATACCCTCAGACCTAGATTTTAAAAAATTAAATAGTTTGAGCACTGAAGCGAAAGAAAAGCTTTCGGACATTAAACCTGTAACAATAGGCCAAGCCTCAAGGGTTTCCGGGGTTTCACCTAGTGACGTTTCTGTTCTTCTCGTTTACATGGGAAGATAACAAAACCCGTTTTTAAAGCGTTTTAAGCCCATTGCCAAGGAGCCGGCACTAAGCACTATTAAAAAACAAAGAAAACGCCACAGCAACAAAGTATAAAGGCTGTTTTTTTGACTTATTGAAAAACACGGACATAATCGACTGCCATGGTTTGTGGAAATAAAGTGTTTTGATTTGGACTTCCCGGCCAGGTTCCTCCAACAGCAACATTCAATATTAAAAAGAAATCGTTTTGGAAAGCGCTTAGTGCGGCACCGCTAATATTAATGTCGTGATACTGAATGTCGTCCCTAAGAAAACGAATAGAAGTTTCATCCCAAATTATTGAGAACACATGAAACTCTTCTGCATATATTTCTCCTGAAGGCAATGAACTGGCGTCTCCGTAAGAGGCCTGTGCGCCATTATCGCTCCAATGGGCTGTTCCATAAATGGTTCTATCATTAAAAGAACCACCACCAACAAGCTCCATAATATCTATTTCTCCACAGGAAGGCCAACCTTCGGAACCTATGTTTTCTCCTAGCATCCAAATCGCCGGCCAATAACCTTGACCGTAAGGGAGGGCGGCTCTAACGTCTATGCGCCCATATTGAAAAGACTGAAGACCTTGTGTCTTTATTCTTGACGAGGTATAATTAAAGGACGCCGCCGACTCTTCTTTTGCTGTAATTTTTAATAATCCGTCCTCAACAACGGTGTTTTCTTCTTTGTAAAATTGTAGCTCATTGTTTCCCCATCCCCACGATCCGTTTCCTATTTCATGCACCCAATCAGAGGAAAGAGAAGAACCATTGAATTCATCGCTCCACACCAAAGAATAATTGGGGTAGCTTTCGGGGGTAGAATACCCTGTTGTCGGAACCCCCCCGGTATATCCTACATCTGAAATTGTGATGTTCTCCATTAGCTCTATATAATCGTAGGCTGTTAAATGTGCTCGAACCCTTACTGAGTATTCGCCTGTCAAAGAATAGGTATAATCAGCACTTCCGTCATTAGATTCGACATAGGAAGAGTCTCCGCCGTCATAAAAAATAAAGCTGTAAAAGTTTGCCCCATTAGCCGTTGCCTGAAGCTCAACAAAACCCTCGTCGACAACGATGTTTGTATTTAGGTTGGTGGGCAAAACAATAGGCGAAACTGGGTCTTCTGGGTTGCACGAAAAAAGCAATAGAAGCGTGAAAAAAAGAGAAGGGTTTTTCATAAACAATTGATTTTCAGGTGTTTATTGTTCTGGTTTTAGTCGAAGATACCACATAAGCTCCCCTGTATGGTGGCCGAACGCAAGGTACATAGAGTTTTCTGTTAGCTCGATGATTTTATATGTGTTTACACCTGTTCCAAAACCGATAAAAGAACCACCGGACACTGTAATTGTTGTATCAGAACCTTCTGTCACATTCCAAGATTCGTTTAATTGGTTGTTGTAAGGCGCCGTGAAGTCTGCGAGGTTTTCAAAAGACCCTGGATATTGATCGGCAAGAGTATTGTGCACATATACATCTCCGTTTGTAATCATATCAAAGCGATATTCGTTGAGGTAAAAAATAAACCTGTCGTCGTACATTCCGCACCCAGGCTTCGCCATTTCTGGTGCCGACCACCACTCAGGTGAATAGCCAAGCGCAGAAACAGGGTCGGGGCCAACTCCAAAGTGGCCGGCGGCCGTAGAGTCGATATACCAGGATTTAAAACCGGGCCCATCAACACCACCAGTCAGCATAGTAAAAACAGGATTATCTAAAAGCCCAGGATCTGTTTGGTCAATAACAATTTCTTGGTTGCTCGATTTACTTCCTCCACTATTAAAAACACTTAAACGAATATTATAAGTCCCAGCGTTGGGATATACTGAGGAAACGACAGCCCCCTCGCCGGTAAGACCGTTTCCGAAATCCCACATATTAATAATGTCTGCATTCGTTGCGGTAAAAATAATAACATTGGCATTTGTGTCAGAAGGCGCATAAGTAAATATAGCGTCTGTATCTGCAGGAGGGTCCCCTAATTGTGGGTTTTCTTTTTTACAAGAGCACAAGGCAAGTAAAAAAACGACCGTTGTAACGGTAAAAAAAGGAGTGTAATTTTTTTTCATAATGTTATAATTAATATCCGCTATTTTGAGACCAGTTTCCTCCAGCTAAATCGATTTCTAAGGTTGGTATTGGGAATAATTCGTGTTTTCCTGTTTGAAACCCGTCTATTGCAATTTCTGCCTTTCCCCAGCGAACAAGGTCAAAAAACCAATGACCTTCACAGGCTAGCTCATAACGGCGTTCATTGAAAATATCATCAATAGAGCTAACTGTAATGTTTGAAACGCCGGCGCGGTTTCGAACCTCGTCTACTTTGCTTTGGGCTTCAGAGACATTTCCGTTTTGGAAGTGCGCCTCTGCTGCCATCAAAAGAACATCTGCATATCTAATGACTCTATAATTCACAGGGCTTGTAAGGTCATTATCAGGAAGGCCAAGCTCATTTTGCCTTTTAATGTATTTATTGTTGTAGTAACCAGTGTGGCCCCCAGCGCCGATACCATAAGTAATATTTTCTGGGTTTGCTTGTGCCGCAATAAAAGCATCTATATCCAAAATTGTCATGTCGCGTCTAGGGTCTGTTGGGTCAAAAGCATCGTACAAGTTTTGCGTTGGAAGATTGTAGCTATTGCCGTCTCCATAAATAGGCCCATTATATTGTCGTATGCCTTGAAATCCAGGGCCCGCATTTCCTTCTAAACAGATTAGGCATCCGTAACCTCCGCCCTCTGCACCGGTATATTCAACATCAAATACCGTTTCGCTGTTGTTTTCGTTGGCGACTGTAAAAAGGTCCGCATAGTCGCTGATCAAACTGTATGCGCCACTATTAATAACCTCATCTAGCTTGTTCGCCGCTTCTGTATATTTTTTCTGATAAAGAAACACCTTTCCTAATAACGCCGTCGCGGCTCCTTTTGTTGCCTTTCCTTTAACGAGCGAAAACGGATCTAAAACAGAAGCCGCATCAAGAAGGTCTTTTTCTATCTGAGCATAAACCTCTGAAACAGGTGAACGAGCAATCTCGGTTGCCTCTTGTGCTCCGATTCTTTCATCAACAATTAAAGGAACGTCTCCAAAAAACTTTACAAGCTCGAAGTAATAAAAAGCACGTAAAAATTTAGCTTCGGCAAGAATTTTGTCTTTCCCTGTAAAATCAATATTGTTTTTGTTTTCCATAATAAAGTTGCAGCGGGTTATGCCAGCATAGTTCCAACGAAACAAACTACGAAGTTCTGAGTTTACACCCCCGTGGGTCATTTCATCTATTTGGTGAAGGCCTTGTGTATCGTTTACGCTTTCACCCCCTGCAATCGTATTGTCAGAGGCAATTTCACTAATCCAAACCGACATAAATGAGCCTTGAAGCAGGTCGTATGCGCCCACTAAGGCCTGCTCATAATCTTCGGGAGACTGAAAGTAGTTTTCAGCGTCTTGAGTATAAGGAGGATCAACGTTTAGAAACTTATCACAACCTGAAAAAATCAAGCTAAAAACTATAAGCGTAAGGCTTATCAATTGAGATGTTCTGTTTTTCATGTTTTTAAAATTTAATATTTAAACCACCCATAATTGTTTTGGCTTGTGGATAAAACCCGTAGTCTACACCAGCAGAGAGCGTTCCTCCACCAATGTCGGGATCAAAACCGAGATATCTTGTTAAGGTTAGTAAGTTGTTTCCTGATAAATAAAATCGTAAAGACTCTACTTTAAGCTTCTTAAGTATCTGGCTCTTTTTCGGAAAAGTATATCCCAGCTGAACGTTTCTTAAGCGAACGAACGAACCGTCTTCAACATAGTAATCAGAGAAGGAGTTGTTTCTAGTTGCCCCCGTGGTTAACCTAGGGTGCTCATTGGTCGAACCAGGACCGGTCCAACGATTAATCACATAATCTAGTTGGTTGGCATAAGGCTGCTGTCTTTCATAATTTCTAATTATTTCTTGCCCAATAGAGGCGTAAATGTTAGCAGACATGTCAAACCCTTTGTAGCGAAGGCTCAGCGCAAACCCCATTGTAAAATCAGGAATAGGAGAGCCTAAGAAGGTTTTATCAAGGTCGTCTCCAAAGCTAATTTCTCCATCCCCATTTTGGTCGACAAAAATAAAGTCTCCCGGCCCGGCTCCTTCTTGAACAACATCGTGGTTATCAATTTCCTCTTGGGTTTGGAAAATGCCTGCGGTTTGTAGGCCGTGGAAGTAACCAATCGCAAAGCCTTCTTCAAAACGGGTTGCAACATCTCCTCCCACACTAAATTGCGCACCAGGAAGGTAGTCAACGCCCTCGGGCACACTCGTTACTTTGTTGGTAATGTGAGAAAAATTGAGGCTAATATTTGTTTTAAAATCTCTGGAGGGCTTATTGTGATAGGCAAGCTCTAGCTCAACCCCTTTGTTTGAAACATTTCCTGCGTTTATAATGGGAGAGTATCCTCCTGGACCATATGACCCGATAATACCAGAAACGTCAGGCTGAAACAGCAGGTCGTTGGTGTTTTTTATAAAATAATTGGTTGTGAAATCTAAAGCGCTCCAAAGGGTTAGGTCTAAACCAGCATTAAATTGTCGTGTTGTTTCCCATTTTAAATCAGGGTTTGCCGCACGCCCAAGCGCCGTTCCGATAACGATTAGGTCATCAAAGACATACACCCCCTCTCCGTTCAAAAGAGCGCGATACGCAAAATTTTCAATTTGGTCGTTTCCTGAAACACCATAGCTCAACCGTAGCTTCATAAAGTTAATCGCGTCAACATTAAAAAAGCTTTCTTCAGAAATAACCCAAGCTGACGAAAGGGTGGGAAACCAACCGTATCTATTATTTGGCCCAAACTTACTCGAGCCATCTCTTCTTAATATACCTGAAACAATATATCGTGAATCATATGCGTACTCTGTTCTAAGGAAGGCAGAAACTAGTCGCTCTTTAAACTCAAAAGAACCTACATTGTTTAAGTATCCGCCAGCAGCAGTATTTGCCGATATGTCTGCATATTCCCAAGAGTTATTTGGTATGCCATATGCTGTTCCATTTAAAGCCGCACCTTTTCGTTGAAAAACAGAAGCACCTACGGTCGCCTTCACTTTGTGAAGCTCGTTGAAGGCTCTGTCATAATTAAAATAGCTTTCAAAGGTAAGGTCGCTGAAGGATGAGCGTTGCTCGTAAACACTAGCGCCACGGTCGATAAAGACACTATCAGCAATTTCTACTTGAGGAGACTCTAGCTCTGCATTTAGTGCTGAGTTTGCGAACTTTCCAGGGCCGTACCAGGCAAGAGGAGTAAAGGACTTTGCTTCGACAACGGCATAATTGTAGTTAAAGCGATTTGTAAAAGAGAGGTGCTCGTTAAACTTATAAACCAACTCTTCTTTTCCGACAAACTTATCAGCAATGCTATAGTTATATGAGTTTTCCATTTGAGCGATAGGGTTGATAATGTCAGCAACCTCTTCTAAGTAACTGTAGTTACCGTCCGGAGTTCTGATTGGTTCGTTAGGAAAGGCGTTTACGGTGTTATATAAAACAGAACCGATTCCGTTTTCAGAAAGAGTTGATCGGTTGTCGTTCGAGAAAAGAAACACAGAATTAAGCAATAGTTTGTCCGAGAGATCCGTGCTTAGGTTTAATCGTGCATTGTATCTTGAGAAATTTGCTTTTGAGCCACCAACGATACCTTCTTGGGCATAATACGTCGCCCCAAGAGAGTAGCGGGTGTTTTTTGTACCACCACTTATTCCAATGTTATAGCTTTCTACGGGAGACGTTTGAAAAACAGAATCCTGCCAATTTGTTCCTTCTCCGATAGCGGTATTTGCAAATGGCATTGATTGGCCCCCAAAAGCAAACATTTCGTTTTTAATAACCGCATATTCCTCTGCGTTTAAAAGGCCTAGCCTATTAGCTGTCTGTTGAACACCCTTATACATGCTAAACTCTATTTTAGGCTTTGCATTAAGTTTTCCTTTTTTTGTTTCAACAATGATCACGCCATTCGCTGCACGCACACCATAAATACCAGCAGTTGCATCTTTCAGAACATTGATAGATTCAATGTCATTTGGGTTCAAGGCGTTCAAGCCATCGGAATCATACACGACGCCGTCCACTAAAATCAAAGGGTCGTTGTCTCCAAAAGTAGAAAGGCCTCTAATTCTAATACTTGAAGAGCCTCCAGGCGAGCCTGAATTTGTATTAATAGCCACCCCCGAAACCTGACCCTGAAGGGCTTGATCCATTCGTGAAAGGTTGAGCTTTTCAAGGTTTTCTCCTTTTACTTTTGCCGCAGCACCTGTAAGCTCTTTGTTTCTTGAGCTTCCGTAACCAACAACAACAATTTCGTCAAAAACCTGAGATTCTATTTCCAGGGTAATGTCCAATTCTGTTCGCCCAGCGACGAGCACTTTTTGAGTGACGTATCCGATGTAAGAAAACCGCAAAATAAGATCGTCTTTTTTTTCTGTAGTAATACTGTATTTACCGTTTACATCTGTAACAGCACCGTTTGTTGTGTTTTCGACAACAACCTTGACCCCAGGAAAGGTTTCTTGCTTTTCATCCAATACTGTTCCGCTAATCGTGATTTCCTGGGCGCGCACATTTGTTAGAACAAAGCAAGCTGCCGCAAGCAATAGAAATAGATGTTTCATAAGTAATAGTTTTCAGTGTAAAGATATTGTTTTTTTTGAAGTGTAAAAAACACACTAAGTAGGTGTTTTTGTAAAAAGTGCAACGCTTATGATTATGCAATATTTCGGTCTAAATTTAAAGAATTTAAAAACCGAATTTTAAATAAAAAACAGAATTGCTTACACATTTGGCAGAATTACAATACATAAAGCAAAAGGACGTTTTTGATTTTTTTATAACTGTAGAAATAACACTTTTTTAAGCAAACTAAATTGTTTTGGTGTTTAGTGTATTTAAAAGTAAATGAAATTAAGACAAAGGTTGCTTGTCTTTTTATATTTTTGACCCGTTATGCGTAAGGTTGTTTTTGTTGATGTGGTCCATAATGTGCTCAGAGAAAAGCTGACTGCAAATCAATACTTGTGCGTGGACGCAACAACCCAAAATAAAGAACAGGTTTTAGAGCAGATCAAAACAGCTTTTGGAATAGTTATAAGATCAAAATTCACCCTAGACTCCGGTTTTTTAGAAGGGGCAGTACATTTAAAATTTATAGCTAGGTCCGGATCTGGCACTGAAAACATTGACCTTGAGTATTGCAATAAAAAAGGTGTTCAAGTTTTTTCTTCACCTGAAGGAAATAGAAACGCTGTTGCCGAACACGCGCTTGGTTTTACTCTGTCGTTATTAAACAACATTCATCGTTCACATCAAGAAATTAAAACAGGGGGCTGGAACAGGAGGTCAAACACCGGAAAAGAGCTTTCAGCCTGTACGATAGGAATTATAGGTTGCGGCAATAACGGATTAGCATTTGCGAAAAAAATGAGAGACCTAGGAGCGACCGTTCTTACCTATGATAAATATAAGGAAGTGGAAGAGCCTGGGATAAAACAAGTTCCTTTGGAGGGGTTGTACAACGACGTTGACGTTCTTAGTTTTCACGTTCCTGAAACAAAAGAAACCACGTCTATGGGCAACCACACGCTTTTTTCAAAATTTAAAAAACCACTTGTCGTACTAAATGTTTGTCGGGGAAAAGTGATTGACACAAGCGGTCTTGTTCTAGCAATGCGGGAAAAAAAGGTGCTGAAAGCGGCTTTGGATGTTTTAGAATATGAAACAAAATCATTTGAGCGCTTCTTTGAAAACCCTCTCCCAGAAGACTTTGTTTTTTTAAAAACAAACCCAAATGTTATTTTGACACCTCACATAGCCGGTTGGACAAAACAGAGTTATTATGAGTTAAGCAATGTATTGGCAAATAAAATTATTGAGGAGTTTGGTGCTTAGCTGTGTTATAAACGTTTGGCTAATCTATTTCTTTTTTAATTTCTCTGTAGCCCAAAAGAAGCGTGTTTTTTATGCCAGGAACAATTGTGGTTGTATAACCCATAACATGAGGGTATAGAACAGAGGACTCTTTGGCGAGAACAGGAACCGCCTCGTTTTTTGGGTCTAATGGACCTAAAAGAAGCAACGCACAACCAGCCAAAAGCCCCCATTTGAATACGCCAACCAAAGCACCGAAAATCTTATTAAAAATAGAAAGCCATACAAAGGCAACGAATTTTTCAAAAAGCTTGCCAAGAAATCGAACAAGCACAACGACAATTATAAAAACAATAAGAAAAGACAAAAACGCAACAAGCACCCCCTCATTTTTATCTGCTACAAAGTATTGTGTGATCGTATCTGAAAAATGAAAAGCGAAATAAACCCCAGCTAAAAGAGATCCAAAAGTGAAAAGCTCCATTATCAGGCCTTTTCTCCATCCTAAAACTGCGCCGATAGATAAAAAAGCAAGAATACAAAGGTCCAGCGTGTTCATGGTTGTGAAATTAGCAAGATAAGAAACAAGTGTGTTAATTATATGTCATAAATTTACCAAGCCAACAACGTTAACAACCCGGCCTGATGATAGAAGTATATAATGACGAGTTCTTCATGAAACAAGCGCTAATCGAAGCTAAAAAAGCTTTTGACAAGGGTGAGGTACCCGTAGGGGCAGTCGTTGTTTTAAAAAACAGAATCATAGCTCGGGGCCACAATTTAACAGAGCAACTCTCAGACGTTACGGCTCACGCCGAGGTACAAGCGATAACTTCGGCAGCGCAGTTTCTTGGCTCAAAATACTTGAAAGGCTGTACAATGTACGTGTCTCTGGAGCCTTGTGTCATGTGTGCAGGTGCTTTGTTTTGGTCTCAGATAGACAAAGTCGTATTTGCAGCAAGAGACGAGAAAAGAGGAGCTAGCCTTTGTGAGCCAACGGTATATCACCCTTCAACACTAGTTGTAAAAGGTCCGTTTCAAGAGGAAAGCCGTCAGCTATTAAAGTCCTTTTTTTCAAAGAAACGAAAATCAACTATATAGTGTTTCTCGAATAATTTCTACAGACTTTTTAGAATCATATCCCGGTAAATGATAGCTACTGTAATCCAAAAGTAAGTCGAAAATAAGGTGTTCTATACCGGGCTTGAGGACACTAGGCCCGTAGAAAATAGAATGAAAACAACGTACAACATCTTTGTTGTGTATGGTATTAACAGAAACCCCCTTGGGGTTAAAAAAACCGGTAGCTATGTCAAAGGACTCTAGTTTTTTTTCATTGCTTTTAAGTGGCTTGTGTCCAGAGTATTTGATTAATTCTGCTAGAAAATGAATAGGGTATTCTTTAATGCGGTTTTCATTATTGAGGAGAAGTATTTTTTCTTTTATAAAAAAGAAAAAGGAGCGGTCCTCAACCCCACTCGTTAAAAAAGATTTGATGCTTTCTGCCACAAAAAAAGCAATTAAGATTTTAACAGCAGAGTTGTAGGTGTTTTCAAGGGCAACAGACCGTTCAACCCCATTTATGTTTTGAAGTCCAGAGTTTGACCAGCGGTAAAAAGAGGCCTCATAAAGGCCAAGAACTAAAGGTTTTACTTTTTTCTTTTTTCCTCCTTTAATGATTCCATTTTGAAGCCCGTGCTTCTCAGAAAAAAAGCAAACCCAAAGGCTACTTTCCGAGTAGGGTTTAATGTCAAGAATTACAATTTCGGCAACCTCTTTCACA
>CESA01058271.1_pt1 | contig 15855 bp, 20 predicted proteins | sample 531061 | NCBI WGS metagenome assembly CESA01 (sample SAMEA2621254, study PRJEB7988) | marine metagenome | biome: marine biome (ENVO:00000447); feature: surface water layer (ENVO:00002042); material: "saline water (ENVO:00002010), including plankton (ENVO:xxxxxxxx)" | depth 5 m
CCCAAGTTCTATAATCACCTTCCCAGTTATCAGGATTACAAGTTATTACAATTTTTGATTTTAACATCTTTTTATAATAAGGTTTTTGTATAGTATTTCTTCCAGTCTTTCCACTATAACCACATAAACCTACCGAAATATTATAATCTGTAAAATTTGTTTTTATAAAACCTGCCATTTTATTTCTATAATTATTACCGCCTGGTTGAAAAAATACAGATAAATCAATAGGTCTATCAATTTTAAATAAATTTTCGAATTGTAATACCTCCTGTTTTAAACAATATGAAATTGGTATAATTTCTCTATTATAATCAATTAATTTCATATTCTTTTTATCAACTATACTTCTTTTAAAATATTTTAAACATTCTGTATTAAATACATCATTAGCACGGTCACTATAATCAATGATTACAAGTTTTTTTAAATAATCTCTTTTATAGTTTTTTATTTTATTAAAATCTCTATTATCTAGAAAAATATAATCACACAACTCAATGTCTTTAATAATCAAAACATTTATGTTAGCTAATAAACCATTGTATAATATGTTTTTTTTCTCTCCTATAAAATTTTCATTTTCAATAAAAATTAATTTTTTATTCATTATATATATTATATGACAAGATATCTGCAATAATTTCTAGACGCATAAATAAATTATAAGAAAAAGATGAAAAATATTTTAGATTTATATTATTTATCCATATTCCCAAAACAGCTACTGTTAAAGATTACAAATTAAAACAAAAAGAAATAAAAGTTAATATACTTATATAATATGAAAGTTGGCAAAGAATTCAGTTCAGAAATTTATTATTGTTCACCTGGAAGAGGAGATAGATCAGGCGCGCAAATACATGACATGTTATTTGCAAAAGCGTATTGTATAGAAAATAATTATAAATATATTGGATGTCCGATACACAGCGGTGAAACCAAAACATTAGTGGAATATTTGAATATAACGAATAATTATAAAATAATAGATGGTTCTACATACAAAATCATTTTACCTAATGTATATAGAAAAAAAGATTCAATAATATTTACACAAAAAATCAGAGATAAAATTATATCAAACTTCAATTATAAATATGATAATAATTTTACAATTACAGTACATATAAGACGAGGTGATGTTGGTCCTGAACAAAAAAAAAGATATCTCTATAACAAATATTATATAAACATATTGAAACAAATATTAATTCATTTAGAAAAATATAATAATAAAAACATCGTTATTAACATTTGCAGTGAATCAAAATCATTTGAATCATTTGATGAATTTGAACAGATAACTGATTATAATGTTAAATTATATTTGGATACTTCACTTAATAAAGTGTATGATCTCATGATACACTCAGATATTTTAATATTATCTAAAAGTTCCTTTTCATTTGTGCCAGCATTTTATAATAAAAGATGTGTAATATATTACCCTTTTTGGCATAATAAACTTGATCATTGGTTAAACTCTACAGAAATAGATTTTGATGTAAAATTGGAAAAACAAATAAAAAATCTTATTGTAAAATATCATAGTTGAAGATATTGACATATTTAATAGAGTTATTATTACCAATAAATTTATGAAAACTGGGATATAAATTAGTTAGTTTGTATAATTATTATATATATATGATAATTATATATAATAATGCCTATTTATAATTTAAGGGATATACCAGCAATTGCGAAAAAGGAGAAGTTAGATGTAGCAGTGGTTAGTTGTGGAGGGTCAGGTTCAAATACTTTAGTTGAATATTTACAAAAAAAAGGATTAACGACGCGTCCCCGTTGTTGGCAGAAATTAATTTGTCATTGTCCAGAACCAGTAGATTTAGATATACCTATTATTTACATGTACAACATCGATTTTAGGGATGCTTTTTGTTCTCAAAGGAGAAGAAGAAGTGTTTGTTGGAAGGATAATCAAATAAAATTATCAAATGGGAATCCAGGAAATCTCTCCGATGAAAATTTATTAAAGCTAATGTTAAAACAATTCAACAGTTGGACAAAGGTAGCAAACAAAGAAAATGTATTGTTTTTAACTTTTCAAGAATTTTTTACAGACGTGGGGAGAGATAAAATAAATAAGTTTTTAAAAAAAGATTATAATGATTATCCTAAATGGGGAGATCGCGAGAAACACATGTATGATTTTGACGAGGATAAAGAATTATTTGATAAATTTAAAGAGGAATTAGAATTCGTGAAAAATTTTCATAAATCAACAAATTAATCAGTTAAAAATTGTCTTAAAGGAGGTCCGTATCTTGTTAGCGGTACATTTGAATTAAAAAATAGTAATTTTCTACCAGGCACATTTGAGGAAGACGCAGGGTGTTTTACATTTTCACACACTTGTGTTCTTGCACGGTTTGTAAATCTTTTACCGTTAACAAGTCTTGAAAAATTAGCGTTTAAAGTGTTTGAACTATCTCTTACGGTCATATTTTTATATTGTAAAATTTCGGCTTTTCTACGCATGTTAAATTGTTCCGTTGTAAAGGTATTATTTGTATAAGGATTTGGAGGATTATATCTAGTATAATTTCTAGTTATAGTTCTAATGTTTACAGTTCCTCCAATACATTCTCTAACTTGATATGTATTAGACATTATATATAATAGGATAAAATAATATATAATGCAATAATTTTAATCGAATCTAACTATAATTTCAACCTCTTCTTTTTTAATGCTTTTTACAGCAGATACTGAAAGTTCTTCCCGTTTTTTTCTAGTTTTAGATGTTTGATTGTTAGTTATATTTAAATTTCGTTTAGAAGTACTATTTCTTTTATTCATATCTTGTTCGATTATGCTATAATTTTCTTCTATGTATTCGATTACTTTATTTTCAAGTGCCCATTTAAAAAAATTTAATTGACCAATAGTGGTTTGTATAAATGTATTATTTTTATAAGGAATATTGATTCTTTCCCATCTACAAAAAGGGTCAAACCTACGTTTAGAATACGCCTTAAGTTTTAATTTATAATCGGTGTAAACCTTAAATCGAATGTTTTCATTAGATTTTTCTATAATATATACGGTAAAATTTTTTTTAGCATAATTTGTAGCAAACCAATCTACTATTCTTAATGATATTCTAGATTCTCCATTTATTATATTTAACATGGTGTGAAGATTTGTTTCATTTTTATAAAATTCTAACAAATTATTCATTAATAAACCATTTTGAGTACTATATGTTTTAGTCATTTAATTTATATTTTTTATTTCTTAAAATACTTTTTTAAAGAAATAATTAATTTACGAATTAAATAAAATATTCATATTTTTAACTTCAGGTCTATCTTTTTGATAAACGAAAAGTTGTTTAATAACATCATCATTTCTAAATCTAACTGAATATTGCTGCTGCATTTTATTTCTACCTATCCTTCCCATGGCTTGAATGGTTTTCTCTTGTGTAATATCTGATAAATCTTTAGATACATATCCATGACAAAATTGATAATTTGTACCATAAATATAATCGGATGATGCAAGAATCATAAATAGTTGTTGTGCGTCGGCTAATTCTTTCATAATTTCAGTATATGGGATGCTAGGGTGGTCCGTAAACACACCTATTCCCATAATAAGCAAAATTTTCCAGCTTGTAGAAATGTCTGTTAATTTAGCTATTCTTATAATGGTATCTTCGCTTATATTTGACGAAAAGACATTTTTAGTATCTTTTCCTTTTGCCCATTTTTCTAGATGTGTTTCTTTATTTGGAACATAAACGTGGTCTAGCATAATTGCTTTTATTTGTGAAACTAAACTAGTTATACGTTCTTTAATAACTCGCATTTCTGGTGATATTTTTTTCCCAGTATTGGATGTTTTTTTGTTTCTTACATTTTCACGGTCTTTATCTTTTTCGTTTTCTTTCATATCAAGGTCGTCATAATCTTTTTCTAATTTATTAATTTCAATTGTTAAATACGTATTCATTTCTATCTCTTTTATCAGGCCTTGCATAATGTTTTCAGGTATTTTTGCAGATTTCAAATAAAACAATGCTATTTTTTCAATGTCTTTTGCCATAAATATAGTAGGCCCGTCCGTTAAAGTATATGAATCGCTTGATACAATATTTATATTTGAGTCGTATATTTTATTTACATTTGTTTTAAAATAGTTGTAAACATCGGGCCAGTGTTCTGGAATGATATTTTGAAGAACCAATAAATAATAAAGTTTAATCTCATACATGTTAACCGTGTCAATATTTGTGAAATAATTCTCTACATATAAGGTATTTCTTTTTATATATTTTTTATCTGATACATAAGTAATAAATCTAATTATTTCTGATAAATCAAAATATCTAAGTAAGGTTTTATTACTTTGTATGTATTTAACACATGAAAGCATATCCTTGTAATTTTCAAAAGATAAATGTGGTAAATAAACACTACAGTCATTTTTCAATAGTGGAATAGTTTTTTTACAATCATCGCTCAATATGCTATGTATTTCTCCAGAAAATCTTACTTTATAATCGGAAATTGTTTCATATATTTCGTCTTCTCTTGGTAAGGTAGCAGAAGAAAGAACTATATTTGGTACAATATTTTCCGACCAGTTTTTTTTAATAATTTCATGGAAAGAATGTGAATTGTAATCCATCGTAATAGTAGGTTCATCCCAATAAGTTATTATATTTTCTTTTCTATTAAAAGCAAGCATATAATACATAGCAGGCAAATATGATTTAATATCTGATATGATAATTTCTACATTAACTCCATTAGTGTTATCTACCTTTCTAATATTTCCAGTTTTTTTATTTCTAGAAAAATCCTTAGCAGCTGCATAATGAAGACGAATATCTTCTGCATCTCCACAATTAAAGGCTAGTGCTATTTTTCTTCCGCTGGATATTGCAGATTTTGCTAGAGCTAGCCCAACATGTCTAGCAGCGCATACAAATATAATTTTATATTTCTCAGCTAGTCCAACGGGAGTTAATGTTTTACCAGTTGCTGTAGGTGCTGTATATAGTACTAGTTTTGGGGTGGAATTAGATTTAAATAAGGTGAAAATTTGTTTTTGATGTTTATACAAAGATATATTACAATATTTCCATAGAAAGGAATTGTTTTCTATTACTTGTTTAGAGTTTTCTAACAAGAATTTAATACTTACACAATCTTTATATTTTGAAATAATAAAATCAATAAATGTTTTAAATACTTTATTAACATTTTCTATATCAAATTTATTTAAATTATAAATGGTGTAATAGTAAAAGACCGTTTTATCTTGTTTTTTTGATAAATTTTTAAGCATGGATTCAATAAGTTTGATAACAATAAATTCAAATATGTTTTCTTTTTCTGTTTCAACAAATTTGTCAAAATTTTCAATACGAATAATATCTTTTTTTTTAAGTTTTATTTTTTTAGATTTTGTAATATCAAAGCCTAAATCATATTTTTTATTTAATTTTTTTATAGTTTCTAAAAAGTATTTTTCAAACATATATGATTGCAGTTCTTCGGCGTTTTCTGTTTTTATATAAGATTGTAGAGATTTTGTATCGTTATACCGAGTAGAAATATTTTCAAATCCATTTTTTATCATGTTTAAAATTTTTTTTTCATCTAAACTAACCGGTATTTCAATTCCTTCCCATTCTGCTTTTGTAAGTTTTCGTTGTGCTAGATTCATGGTTATTTATTTTTAATTAAAACTGTTTATTACATTTCAATTTTAAGTTATATAAAAATAATGATAAAGAAATAAATATAATTTATATAAATATGTCATTTAGTGATTTTAGTATTGAAATGAAAGAGTCAAATTCAAACTACACTTCATTAGACGGAAAAGAAGAAACTGTTGCAGTTCAAAGAGAAAAAAAAGGAAAAATACCATGCGACAAAATAGTAATTATAACAGGCAGATCTTTTTTAGCTTTGTTTATCTTATTTTATTATGCGTTTTCTATAAAAGGTTTAATAGAAACTAATTACATAGAGGAAAGAAAAATATGTAAAATGTCTGATTTATGGTCTTATTTATTTAGTTCATTGTTTGCAAATTTTATTTTTATAAAACTGACGACAAAAATAAACGAAAATAGGTTATTCATAATATTGCAACCAAATATTTACATAGGATGTATAAAATTTTCATATATTTTATGGGGTTCTATTTTATTTTACGGAGTACCTTGTTTAAATGAGCTTTCAGACACTCTTTTATTTAAGATGGCTTTATTACAGTATATGTTTGATATTGTATCGTTAGCGTTAACATTTATAATTAGTTTATATGTAGTAAATTTAGTATATGAAGACAATAGGAAAACAAAAGAACAAGCAATAGAAGCAATAGCTAATGCGATGCGTTATGATAATAAAGAACCTAACAATAGCGAACCGGAGACTATTTCTGTTAATATTTAATATATTCAAATATTAATGAGATATTTGCCTTTTTTTCTTATACCTCTTTATAAAAAGATACGACCAGTATGTTTTTTTAGTGTATTTAATAATTCGGATATGTGTTTTAGATATGGTAGTAAAGATAGAAAGTTATATAAAAAACAAATGAATTATACAGGATATGTACAAGATCATCACTGTATCCCAAAACAATTTAAAAACCATAAAGTTTTAAAAGATACTTGTTATGATGTAAATATGGCTTATAATATTAAAATTATGCCAACAAAAGAAGGACTGACGGTATTAAATTTACATCCAGATACACGATTACATTATAAAGGGCATGCGAAATACAATACATATATAGGTAGAGAATTAAATAGGATAAATAGTTTATCTACAATAGATGAAAAGCGTTATAATTTATGGTTATTACTGAAATATGTAAAATATTGTAATACGATGAAAAATGATGAAATTCCATGGGACTAACAATTAAATCTCTCGAGATTATCCAACAAGGACTAATTTTTGTGTTTTTATAAGTGTATAGTTTGTAAAGATGGCGTTAATAAATCTTGTTGAAAATAAAATCATAATTATTAAAAGTATTTTAAATCTATCTTTTATTTTAAAAGCATAACAAATTAAAATAATAAAAAAAAGCATTAAAAAGATAATTTGGGTAAAAGAAAAAATATATTCTATAGCCGATTTTAATTTTGTTCCTGTATTAAAATCATTGTGTAAAAATTGTAAAAAAACCATTCCGTCTTTTCCAGATGGTTCAAAATAGTATTCATAAAACTCTAAAGATTCGCTTAATTTCATAGTTAAATCAAGTATATGTTGAGGATATAAATAAACAATCGGCATTGTCGTAAAACACTTAAAGCTATAGAAAGGTTCAAAATCGAAATCTTTAGTGTTATCATAGTCCCACGTTCCATGGTCGCACAATTCGTTAATACATTTAATAAGTTGCTTATTTTTAGTATTTAAAATGTATGCACCACCTCTAGAACATCTTAATGCTACTTCTATGATAACAGTACCTCTATATTGAACATTGCAAATACCAGTGAATCCTTTCATATGATTATTCATCCAGTTTATAATTTTTTCTGGTGGTTGATTATTAGGAGATATATATTTCCAATCATCTGCTACAACTCCGTGCTGGGTTTCCGAATATTTATAGGTTATTTGATGTACGATTGTTCCATTATGAACCATAAAATCGGTCATTCCTTCCGTATCATCAATAAATTCTGACCACATCATTTCAGGAATATTTTTATACTTTTTCAATTCTTCATAAGTTTTAATTTTATAACAGTTTTTACTAGAAGCACTTTTATGTCCCCATCTAGGTTTAATAAATATAGGATATTTATCTATTTTATATCTATTGTCAAGTAAATCTTCTAAGGTTCCTCCTTTTATACCTTGGGTTTTACATACCCATAATTTATCATAAACATAGTTGTGTTCTGGATACCTATTATAAGCTTGTAAATCAAAACTAGGAACACTTTTTGTTATATTTATGTCCCATGGGTCACTATATGGATTATAAATATTTAATAGTCCGCACCAAGTTTTTTCAATAAAGATAGTAAATTCCTTGTAGGTGTATTGCATTATACATATTATATATATTATTATATTTAATATGTATTTAACCTCCACGAAGACGTAGAACCAAATGGAGAGTAGATTCTTTTTGAATATTGTAATCTGAAAGTGTACGACCATCTTCTAGTTGCTTACCTGCAAAAATAAGTCTTTGTTGGTCTGGTGGAATACCTTCTTTATCTTGAATTTTTTGCTTTACATTTTCGATTGTATCAGATGGTTCTACATCAAGAGTTATGGTTTTACCAGTTAGCGTTTTTACAAAAATCTGCATTATAATATATAGAAATATTATATTTTTAAATACCTTTAAAATTAAATTAACGAGGTAAACAGCATTTATTCTTATGATAAAGTAGCAAAAGTATACAAGTATTTCCTAAAACAGATAAATTTGCTATTATCATAGGATAAACTAGATAATACGTAGAATATATTATCATAAATAAAGAAGAAATTAGTGTAATAAATATATATTTAATAGATAATGAACTAATATCATTTGTTGTCCAGGATTTATATGTTTGTGGAATTAAACTTATACTTATTCCGATTGAACCTATAATGCCTATAATTGTAATAATGGTTTTTTCATTCATAATAAAAATGTATGTGTGTTTTTATATACATTACGCTACATCATTATAAGAGACAATTGTATTTTCAAGATTTATATTAACATTACTTAAATCAAATACACTATTCGTTCTATGAATAGGACTACCTGTATTAAAAACATTTAAGTTTTTAAAAGTAGTGTTTACATTTAAGCAGACACCCATTCCAAAATTTTGAAACATTTTATATAATTCATTATGAATTTCCCTTCTTACTGCATAAGTGAAAGTGTTGTTTTCCATATGGTATTTTACCGTATTAATCGTATATGAGATACCTTCTTCTATATAACTATCATAATAGTCTAATTCTTTATTAACTATCACCTCAGAAACATTAAAATCTAATTTAAATTTTTTATTACCTTCTGCAAGCTTTGTTCTGCATAAAGGACAAAATTCACTATATTTTATATGTTTTAGTAAACAACTAGTACAAAAATTATGATTACATCTAGTAATAGAATAATCTAGTATTGCATTTTGTAATTCTTCCAGACATATACTACAAAATATTATAGACTTTTTTAATTTTTCTTTTTTCTTTTCTTTTTTCTTTTCTTTTTTACGTTCTATAATTTTTGGTGAGACACTTTTTATTTGTGGAAACATATATCTTAAATATATAAAATATTGTTTATGTATAAATAATATTTTATTGAAATAATAATTAAACAACTGGATATGATGCTTGGAGTGCAATACCACATACACCTGAATCAGATACGCTGTCTGTTCTAGCTATTCTAACATAACCATTTTCTCCCCACGACTCACCCCAACTGTTTTTAACAATCCAGTATTTTTCTCCATCTTCTTCTCCATAACCGACTACAAGAACACCGTGATCTAAAGATTCTCCACAATTACTACTTTTAATAATACCTCCTGAATAGAACTGAAATACAGAAGTATCTGCCTCAATTGCTACGGATACAGGGCCTAGTGAAACCGCCTCTTTTAACTCTAGTTCATTTTCTGAATCTATGTCTACACAATGAGAAAATTTTGCAACCCTATCACAATCTAACGAGGGAGTAATGCAACTATCGGTACTTCCTTTATAAGGATCTTCATCTTCTGAGCACATACCATTATCTATGGCGTATTCAAACGCACTATCCATAAGTCCTCCATTACATCCGAAATCACCGTATTTTTTAGAACAATCCATAAGTTGTTGTTCAGATAAACTAACTAAATCTCCACTATATATAGCCCAGGCACCTTCCATTGCACCCGTCGCTGAAAAACTCCAACAGCTTCCGCATTGCCCTTGATTTTTTACAGGTGTTACTGCATTTTCATTTCGCCAGTCAACCGATAAAGGTAATGTGTTATTTTTAAAAACAAATGATTCACATGAGCCAGTTTTCTGTTTATGTGAAGAATATCCCTTTTTTTTCATGTGAAAATCTTTTGGATGAATATCCGAAAATTCATTTATTTCTAGATTTAAATAGTTATAGTTATAGTTCATGTTCTTAATAACAATATAGTTCATTTCAAAAATATCATATGCTTTTAAGTAATCATCCCAGGTATTATATGTTTTATTATATTTATTAACAAAATCGTTAAATTCTTTCATATATGGTTGGTAAAAAAAGAAATGCCACAATGCATTTGATACTGGAATCATAAACAATGCAATAATTATCGACCGCATATAATAAATACACATTGAATTGTTTTTAAGTTTTGTATTATAATTATTTTTTTTGTAAAAATAATTATCATAAAACATACTATAAATGACCGCTATACAACCATCAGATACAACTCTAAGAAATCAAATAGATTCGGATAGTTATAATACAACTTTAAACGTAATTAATGCGAAGTATGCAGAGATGGATAAATATATAGGAAATTTAGAAAGCGATATATTATCGATAAAAGATTTTGAAAAAGAAGTTATAAGTGATGCGGAACGTGGTTATGATGTAGGAACTTCTCTTGATACTCTTGGATTCCAAAAAAGTTCGTTGGAAATTGACCTGGATTTTTTTGTTCACATGAAAGATGTTTATATTAAAAAACTTTACGGAGACCTTTACAAATACTGTGATGGGATTATTGAAAATGCGTTAGCAATTGAAGAAATACCGGATGGTTCCACAAAAGAATTAGTAAAAGAGCGAAAATTTAGAAATATGACTCCATATCCTCCTAAAATGATACCAAATCCAAGTGCATTAGATGCTCTAGGACAACCCGTTGAAGGAGAAGCAGCAGAAATAGAAGATCCTTATGCCAAATATGATATGAATGAAATATTCGCGTTGATAAATTGTACTACTAGTAATTTAAGAGAGTTAGCTGATGATATTGGTTCATTTGATGATAAGATTTCTAGAGCAACAGAAAGAGAATCCCGTGGATTTAGTGTTGGCAATTTAATTATGAACCTAGAAAGTCAAAAACAAAAACTTACCTTAGAATTCAATTCTTACATAGAAAGATTGGGAAAATTCTTAGAGCAAAATAAGAATTTTTCTGAAAGATGTTTGAATAGAATTAAAATAATATCAAATGAAATTGTCACTAGTGAAGAACAAGCGGAAGCAGAAGCGGAAGCAGAAAGTCAAAACGATTCAACCGTTTAAGTTAATCGCTTGATGGCGGAGTAAGCTTAGCACGAAGGATTTCACGAGTATCCTTGTCATCAATAACAGGATAAACCGTAATATCACACATTCCTTGCCAGTTTTGCATCCATGATGCGAGAGCCTTGTCATCATCGGTTTCACAAATGCAAACACCTTTTCCACCTCCAAGCTGATGCCAACGACCAATTATCTTGACTTTCTCGCCCGCATCTTTTACGTCATCTTCTGGCGTCATAGCGGCGAAAAGCTTGTTGCATTCGACCTTCTTGTCTGCATACATACTCCAGCTAATTTGATATAGCATATATACTGTATTATACAGTATTTTTAAATAGTTATATTTATTATTTTTGTGAAATAATAAATATAAGCAAAATATACACATGGATATTAAGGTTTCAGAACTAATAAAGTATAAGCCTGATGAAATAGATGAATACTTACGTGAAATACAGAAAGATTTAACGGTTAGAACGACTATTAATAAGAAATTAGAAAAAGATGTAAGAACAAATGAAGCAAATAAATTGGCTGTTAATAATTTTATGGACCGCTACGATAATACGATAGAACAACAATTTAATACGTTAGTTGACTTAAATGAACAACTTAAACATGAAGTAGTCTTACATAAAGAATTAACTGATAAATGTTTAGAATATCAAAAAGTTTTAGAATCAGAAAGATGCGTAAAAATAAGAGATAGATTAACGCAAATTAAAGAACTTAAAACTCAACTAAATCGTTTTTTAGAATCACGGGGAATTCAGGCTCCGAAAATATAAGTTTCACTGAATTAAACGAGATAATAGATTGTATTTTTTTATATTATTATACATTATTTTTGTTTCAACACTGTATTGAACCCCAAAATAATGATATATTTAAACTATTTTTTTGCTGTTAATAAAATATTATATTAGTTTGTATCTATCTATAATATTAGCTATAACAAGCCCTACTATAATAAACCAGTGATAAGTCATAGATAAGTAGGTCCATATAAAAATGATTATGGATGTTATTATATTCTCCTTTGGAAAAACATAATAGTAATCTATATTTCTATAATAAATAAAAATACAAGTTAAAAAACTTATTAATATAATGTCTTTTTCCTTTGATATTAAATACATATACTTTATGCAAAGAAATAAAAGGTAAAGTAAGCTTGTCTAAATGTTTTAACAAGTTCTGGATCTAAATCGTGGAGAGATTTAACTCTAGAAAGTCTTAATACATAACCACTTACCATTACTAATATTAAAATAAAAAACAGTTTCATATAACTATTATTTGATATTTTAGTATTGAATATAAAAGATATAATGTATACAATTACTACATAAAAAACCGCATGAAATAAAATACTTATTACAACATCATAAGAAAATAATCTTGTGTAATTTGTTGATGGGTCAGTGGTTTCTATGTATATATTATTAAATAAATCGAAAACATGATTCATATATATATAAATAATATTAAATCTTAGTTATATTTTGTACAAATAAAAAAGTCTCAATAAACTGACTGCTGGTAAAGGGGCTATTTAAATAATTTGCTAAGTTTTTAGAATTATCCAAACTATTGGTAATATATAGAACTCCTATAGGTGTTATTATATTTAATAGTTTTGTTAAGATATTTATTAATAGTTTATTATTTAATACAACTATACTATAATCTAAATAATGAGTTTCTTGTTTTTTTAATTCCATTTGATTTTTTATAAAAATTGGTATAAGTTTTAGATTACAATGATTTAATTCTGTAAAATCAAAAATAAAATGGAAATGTTTTTTTTTTTTATAAAATTTCCACCATTTATTAATAACCTTATAGAATGATTTATCATCTTCATCGTGTTCATTAGTAATTTTAACCTTAACCGTTGGAAATTTAAAAGTATTTAAATAAAATTTCATAATTATTAATTAAAATAAGTATTAATTAATAATTATTTATACGAAGAAATAAAAAGTAAAAGATTTAGTTGGAGTATGCAAGACCACCCATACCACTCATGATACGAAGTACGTTGTAGTTAACAGCGTAGATGCGGACCTTAGCAGTCGAGGTGCCTTCAACGGTAGCGTTCGAGAGAACAAGTTGAAGGGTAGCGTTGTCGATGCGCGAGAAATTGCAGGTGCCCGAAGGTTGGTGTTCTTCAGGGCGGAGGGCGAACGAGTAGAGATTGACGCCGGTGGATGGGGTACGGGTGTGGTGTTGGAAAGGTTGTACGAGGTCGAAGTAGGTACCCTCACGCTCCGAGAAGCGGTCTTGGCCGTTAAGTTGAAGCTTAGCGGTGACAACAGGGTTTTGTCCCCAGCAGTGCATGTTGAGAGCGGTTTCCGCGAGTACGAAGGTGCCCGCATCCGATACCGCCGAACCTTCAGTAGGCGAATCGTTGTTGGCGTCCTCAAGAATCGAGGCGGTGCCAGCACTGACACTCGCTTCAAGGGCGTTAGGTTGGTCGAACAAGCCCGAGCCGCCGATCATGGTCTCAAGACCGGTCTCACTGCCGAAGGCGTGGAACGCGTTAGGGAGAGCATCATAGGCGTCGGAGTAGTTGAATGGCTGGGCGCCGAGAAGCTTGTAGAGAGACTCGCCAGCTTCAAGGGAAGCGCAGTAGTCAACATTGGAATCAGGTTGTACAACCCAGATGAGTTCCTTGCACGGGTGGTTGAAGTTAAGCTTGATCTTGTTCGAGGACGAACCGACCGACTCATCACCAGTGAATTGAAGTTGCTCGATGAGGTACTCATGAGGGTTTTGGGCCATACGACGTCTTTCATCGGTGTCAAGGAAGACGTAATCAACGTAAAGCGAAGCAGCTACAAGCGATTGGCTGTAAGCCGAGGTCGCCTTAGGGGCACTGGCAGTGCCGGTAAGGTCAGATACGGCCCAGAGGCACTCATCAATAGGGCGGATGTCGATGTTAATCTTTACCTCGTGGTATTGAAGAGCAATTAGGGGTAGAGCAAGACCAGGGTTGCGGCAGTACCAGAATTGAAGAGGAACGTAGAGAGTAGTCTCAGGAAGAGCCTTGCGAGGCGCGCAGGTTTGGCGAGGCGCGGTGGACGAGCAAGGAGTGTCTACCTCAGCGAAATCAGGGTCGGTGATGTAGGTAAGAGCGGTGGTTTGTCCTACCATGTTGTTGTAGCCAACCTCTTGTTCCTTGGATTGAGTGAGGCTGTTCCAGATGTGCATCCAGTCGCCGTATTGGCGGTCGATGCGTTGGCCACCAATTTCAATCTCGACTTGCGAGACTAGTTGGTGTCCAGGGAAATCAAGCCAGCGGGCGTAGCTAGCATGGTCGCTTGAAATCTCAGGTAGAGTTAGTTGAAGGTATGTGCGGTAAGCAAGATCACCATTTCTGGAGATGGTGCAGGTTACACGGCGGCCGAAATCAGCTTGGCCGTTGAAAGTTTGTTCGATGGCTTCCATCGCGAAGTTAGTATGGCGTCTGTAAGTCACTTTCCAGAAAGTAATTTGTGGATTGCCAGTAAGATATACATCTTGAGCGCCGTAGGCTACGAGTTGCATTAGTCCTCCTCCCATAGGTTATAATATTGCTAAAGAAAAAAAAATGAGATTTTAATTTATTTTAATTTATATAGTATTTATAAAATTATTTATGTCAAAATTCTCTTCCATGAATCGTTTAAGATAATCGTCCAAAAATATTTCTTTTTTACCTTCATGTAATTTTTTAAAAATATATCTATTTTGCTTTTTTGTAATAGTCCATCCATTTTCTAAAGCATTATAAATAAAAATCATTTTCTTAAACTTTTCATCATTCATAAAGTCCTTAGTTAAATTGTTTGGTATTGTAATATCCATTAACATAAATATTAGAAAAATAAAGTAAGAATTATTCTTAAAAGATAATTAAAATATAAATATATAAATCTAAATTTTATATATGCCTAATTTTAAACCCAAGACTACAAAAAAAATTATTGTTAACGAAAAAGATACAATAACTTTAGATAAAAAACATGAAGAAATATGCAGCGAATTTAAAAATAAAAATGAAAAGATTATTCCAAAATTAAAAAAAAAGAAAAAAGTATTAGAAAAAAAAATAAATTCAAACAATATTACTTTAGAACAAAAACTGCAACTTAAAGACGAATATATAAAAACTATAAATGAAATTAAAATTATTAAAAATAAAGAAAAACAATATTATTTAAACAATTCAGAATATATTTTTAAATATTTTGAAAACAAAAAAGAAATAGAAAATGGAAATGCTGCTACAAATGTAAAAACCTTGAATTCATTTTTCAATATAAAAAATGAGGATGATAAAAACTATAAAAATGCAAATAGTGATTTACAAAGTTATCTTAGAAATATTGATGATTCACTTATAGATATTAATAATTTTGTTTTAAATACCGACGTTTGTAAAATTTGTAATAATGGAGAGATTATACCTGTAGAACATGAAGGAATTATGGTTTGCAATAATATAAAATGTGGAAAACATTTTCCTTTTTTAATTGAAAATGAAAAACCATCCTATAAAGAACCTCCTAAAGA
>CESA01079218.1_pt1 | contig 15643 bp, 6 predicted proteins | sample 531061 | NCBI WGS metagenome assembly CESA01 (sample SAMEA2621254, study PRJEB7988) | marine metagenome | biome: marine biome (ENVO:00000447); feature: surface water layer (ENVO:00002042); material: "saline water (ENVO:00002010), including plankton (ENVO:xxxxxxxx)" | depth 5 m
TACAGGTAACTGTATCGGGTGTGAGGAGACTGATAACTATCCTGGAGACCAAAGTGCTGGAAACCCGGTGTATGAGAGTATTGACATTTCTGCAGTAGCAGGAAATCAAGCACAAGTTCTTATTCAGTTCTACTACAATGACAACGATTATTGGGCATGGTATTGGGCCGTTGATGACGTAAGAATTAACGAAATCGATGATTTTGATGCTGAATTAAATAACGTAATCGTAGGTTCTACAGGAGCTTGGGGAGAGCCATTGGCATACTACCAAGTACCTACAACACAAGTTGCACCTATTTCTTTTGCGGGTGTTGTTAGTAACCAAGGTGTTGCTGATATTAACGCAACATTCTCTGCGACATATACTGGTGTTTACGAAGGGACTTCTGACCCTGCATTAATCGCACAAGCAGGTCAAGATACATTAGCTTGTACAACTGAATTGACTCCTCCTGCAACTGCTGCAGTTCATACAATTGAGTTTAGTGTGGCAACAGATGCTGCTGAAGTTGAAGAAGATTTAAACAATAATGTATTTGCAAGCTACACGGTAGATGTTAATGACTACATATACGCTAGAGACCCAGGAACGGCAACAAATGGAACATTTAACAATGGAAATGAGTACGAAGTTGGAAATATCTTTGACATGTATGCTGACGCAATGATTTATGGTGTTGATGTAACAGTTTCAGCTTCATCTGTAGAAGGTGCAGAGGTCCGTGCAAAATTATATAGCATTGACGCAGAAACTGGAGATTTTATTTTCATTACTGAATCGGATATCTTAGCAATTGACGCAGGAGACTTAGGAAATGTAAAGTCATTTGTTCTACAATCGCCTACAATGTTGACTGCAGGTCAGCCTTATCTTGTTGTTGCAGCGACTTATGGTGACGGTGGAGTTTCTAACGACCTTGTAGTTGCAACTTCTGGTGTATCTGCACCTCAAACGTCGAATTATTACGATGGTACAGATGCAACATGGTATTACACAACTTCAACGCCAGAGGTAAGAATGAACTTTAACGAAAACCTAGCAGGTATTGAAGAAACTGCAAATAATTCGTTTGAGGTTTATCCTAACCCAACTAATGATGTTGTGAATATCAAGTTTACTGATGCTACAAATGCTTCAATTAGTGTTATGAGCTTATCAGGAAAAGAAGTAATGACTTCAACTGTAAATGGTACACAAACTTCTTTCTCAACAGAAGGTTTATCTAACGGAGTTTACATGATTCAAGTAAGCAACGGAACAAATGTTCAAATGACGAAAGTTGTTGTAAGAAAATAATATGTTCTTAACATATAGAAACCGCTCCTTACGGGGCGGTTTTTTTTTGCCAAATATTTCGATTATCGTAATAAAAAAGCAAGAACATTCTCTAAAAATTCTTCGAATGAATCGGCATGCACCCAATGTCCAGCATTTGTGATAGACTGGATTTCACTATCCAAAAAAATATTTTCGATCGCTTCAAAATCCTCTTCTAAAATATAGCTGGAATTAGCCCCTTTAATAAATAGCGTAGGACCTAAAACTTCACTCTCTGGCAACGCAGCTAAAATTAAAGGCATATTGGCCTCCAAAACAGCTATATTCATTCTCCAAGCAAGTTTTCCTCTTTCTATCCAATATAAATTCTTTAGTAAAAATTGTCTTACTCCCTCTTCCGGAATTTTATTGATTAAAAAAGTATTGACTTGGCTTCTTGCGGTGATGGTTTTGATTGGTACTGCTTTAATCGCTTCAATTAAATCTTGATGATGCATTGGATAGGCTTTTACACCCATGTCTACAACAACTGTTTTCAATAGTCGTTCAGGATAAGACTGAGCTAAATGCATTGCTACTTTGCCACCCATGGAGTGACCAATAACATGAAATTTAGATAGATTTAGAAAATCCATTGTTTCAATCACATCATGGGCCATAGATTCATAGCTATGATGATGAGCCCATTCAGATCGACCATGATTCCGAAGATCGACCACAATTACCTTAAAATAATTGGCAAGTACTTTTGCCTGTGATTTCCAATTATCGGAGAAACCGAATAGACCATGTAAAATAACTACAGGTTTTCCTTCACCATATTCTTTATAAAAAAGCTGCAAATGAATTAGTTATAATGGATTATTCAGAGACACTGATTTAGTCGCACCAATAGTAAATTGTCCCTTATTTATTTTTTCCAATTCAGCATAAATTTCTTCTTCATTCTGAAATCTTGAATTGTAAAAAACACTTATGATTTGTTCTTCGCGATTTTCCTCATAATCTACAGCAACTCTACTAACCCCCTTTAAGCTCGTGAGACCTTTACGAATAGCACCACCACAGCCCATTTTACAAACCATTCCTGATACTTTGGCAACACACTGATAATCTGCTTCAGGCTTTTTCTTCTCAGCAAGCTCATCTAACTTTTTTACATCACTATTAGCATTGTGAGATGCATCACGTTGACATGATAAAATAAACAAGAGTATGAGTGGTACAATAAATTTCATTTTTTTCTGTAAAATTAAGAAATCTAGCTTCATAAAATTGATTTCAATGACAAAGAATACAATGCGAACCATTTCACATATGGTTCATAAAATATGGAAAAAGCATTTGGAAATTGATCCATTCAGAAGGCGCGACTTCCTTGTTTCACATATAATTTTATAGTACATTTGAAAAAAAACCATTATGAAATACCGCTTCCTTTTTTCCTTAGGTCTTGTGTTCCTTCTTGGAGCTTGTAATAAATATAGTGAAGGTCCTGCTTTCTCTCTTTTGACAAGAAAAGCAAGAATCTCTAATGATTGGACATTACAGAGCTACACCAAAGATGGCACTGAGCTATTTGATGTAAATGCTGAAGAGCAAAATCTCTCAATTGAGAAAGATGGTAGCTACTCTGGAACAATCATTACCACGGAACTAGGACAATTGCAATCAACGTCGACTAATGGGACTTGGACATTTGAGAACTCTCAGTCCGATGTGAATTTTTTACCGGCCGAATCATTGTTAGGTGTGACTTATGAAATAATCTTACTCAAAAACAAAACAATGAAAATTCGTCAAACGGATTTCAACAACGTAGTTTACGATTGGACATATATCGCTGACTAGGTAAACCTTGGATCGGCCTCCATAACCTCACCAGAGATGGGACATGTTCTTAATTTTTCGTCATTGTAAAACTTCTTAAAAACAGGTATAAAGTCTTTTTCAATATTTGTGAGGTGAAAATACTCTTCATACAATAGCGCATTTTCTTTATCCGAAAACCACATTAATCCATCTTTATGGTTTGCTTTTCTTTTTCTTTCAATCACAAGACCTATAGAATTTGCGGGTCTTATTGGAGAATGAGGAACTTTGGCAGGAAGTAAAAACATTTCTCCTTCTTTTATTGGAATCTCTACAGCCTTGCCATCTAACTGAATCTTTACGCATATGTCACCTTCAACTTGATAAAAAAGCTCTTCAGTTTCATTATAATGATAATCTTTTCGAGCATTCGGACCTGCTACGACCATTACGATATAATCCTCAGAAAGGGGGTACATATTTTTATTCGCAACTGGTGGCTTTAGTTTATCTTTGTTGTCTTTGATCCACTGATCAAAATTGAAGGGCTGCATCATGGTGTTCTTTTTGATTAAAGATAAGTAAAATTGGTTTTTGAATTCAGGATGCAACTAAAAACTATATACGCTACTTAATGATATGCTTGACTCTGTTTATAAGATTTTCGCCACTATAACAGGAGATATAATATACTCCTGGGGCTAAAACCTCCTCAAACGTCCAAACATTCATTCCTATTTGACTTTTAATCAAAGTACTATTTACTAAACTACCTTGACTTGATACTACATTAAATAATAAGTCCTGCTTTATATCGTTCATATAAAAGAGCTGAAAAGAACCCCCATTACTTGGGCAAGGAGCAGTATAAAATAAATCATTAAGCATCGAATTACAATCAACAGGGATAATGTCATTGTCGAAAATCTCAGCAGTACCATCAAAATCTATCTGTGTAAGACGATAATAGTTTAAAGGTGAATGAGGATAATCTTGATGGCTATAATTAATAAGCTCATTACTAAAACCGGCAGCACCTATTTGAGCAAGCTCATTCCAATTATAACCGTCTTCAGATCTAGAAATACTGAAATAAGCACTGTTTTGTTCTGATGCCGTTTGCCAATTTAAGGAAACAACTCCCTCAGAACAACCTCCCGAAAAGGACAATAATTCAACGGGTAAAGGATTTGAGCCTTTCCCAGCCGCAAAATAACTGAATCCATTTGTGATAGATGTTATTTCAAAATCACTTATTGTACCAAGTGATGATGTCGCGTTGAGTACTGACCATTCAATATGATTTAATGATGGAATATTTGATCCTGAACTTTTCAATATTCGCGTATAATTAATATCTGATAAATCTGACATACCATTCATACGAAGCGTCATTGTATAATTGGGAGTACAAATTGAGCTACTATAATCTCCGTTAGTGGGTTCTATTTCCCAATACCCTGCGTCACTGTAATCAATAATATTTAAACCGGACATGGCAATTGGTAGACCATTTGTTAGCATCCCTCCCCCATTTCCATCTTGAGGAACGCCTTCTTCAAATGATACGGTAAGAAATTGATCTATACCAGGAGAGGAGAAATTAAAATCAATCATGGCATCTCTCAAGAAAGAGCTATTTCCTACCGGAAATAATTTTGAACCTGTAGCGTTTGCAAAATAGCGTTTGAGCTTACCCGTAATAAAACCTGAGGTGTAGGCAATGCTTCCTGTATTTTCGCTACCCGTACCGATAGTAATAATATTGTCTCCATTTTGAAGAACACCCCCCTTCATGTCCAAAAGATTTGATACTTCAATTGGATCACTAAAAATAACTGAATTAGTACCGTTTGAAATATTCAAATTATAAAATTGATAGGTACCTCCGCCTGCGATATTTTGACTCATGGTTCCCATTAATCTCAATTCACTATTGGTAAGCCCAGTTATAATACCCCCATTATCAATATCACCAGATAACTGAACAATACCATTTAAATCAGCCTCTGCAGCCTCTCCGATTGTGATAGAGGATAAACTCCCTGTTATTTCTGCAATATGATCCTCATCAATACACAGCCCTGCTTCTGCATTACTTAAAATAAACAAATCACTTGTATCATTAGGTAACTCGGTATTTGATATTTCCCAATAAGTTCCAGTCCATTTATACCAATTCAAAACGTCAGCATAATCATCACTATTTAATCCTCCCCAAAGCCAAGATTCATTGGCCACCAGCTCATCTGAAATTGATGCCGTATTTGGTTGATTAAATCGGACCACTGCATTCGCGACAGAACCCTCGCATACACCTTCATTCACATTTGCGGTCCAAAACACATTAATTTCTTGATCAAATACACCTAGTGTTGTAAAAGAATTATTTGCCTCGCCTAATAAACTACCAAAAATACCAGAAGCATCTGTATCCCAAAATCCGTTTCCATCTCCAGCATCTACAGAAATAGGCAATGTAATTAAGCCACATGTAGAATTATCGACTATAGGAGAGACCATTGTAATTTCCGGATTCTTGATTACGACCACAGAATAATCTTCTATTTCACCCCAAGCAACATTATCACAGGCGGTTGGGTAATTACCATTAGAGCCAATATAAGCGACCACAACACGCATTTTGACGGTTGAAATAGCAGCATCCATCGGAACTAAAATTGTTTGAGGAGCATCTGTTACACCATCTGTAACATTTGTAGCATATCCTAAAACATATGCTTCTGATGCTTCTTCATAAATATCATTGTTGTTCCAGTCTATCCATGCCTTAGTCAAAACAGTGTAGTTGCCACCTGTATTCACTCTAACATTTAGGTCATAGCTTCCACCTCGACAGACATCTGTGATTAAACCCGTATTCACAATAGAGGAAGTTGCACTAGATATATGATCAATATTATTAAAAGAGACATAGGTTATACCCGTATCATCAGCATTAGATATAACTGGTGTACTGATAGCAGAACAATCTGGCGGTGTGAAAGTAATGCTCAAAGTGACACGCACAGCGGCACGCCATCGGGGCTGACCTGAAGGATCTGGAGAGGAAGTTAACAAGCCCATGGAAAAGCTTTGATTGGCATCCTGGCCATTAAATGCATCTGTAGAATAACCATAATTGCCATTTGAACCTGTCCCTGCTTCTACTAGACTTGTTCCATCAGAACCATACAATATAGGTTTTGTGATTCCTTCCACAATACAAACCTCATAGTAGTCAAACCATAAATATTGAAAAGTAGTCGTATTTGCTGTTCCTAAAAAATAATCATTATCATAAGGAACACTGTAATTAATCGAAGAGCCAAAAGTTCCTGAAAAAACAACCTCATCAACTTCATTTAAAATATTAAAAGAAACCTCCTCAGGAGCTGTTCCAGTTGTCCATGAAGCAGTAATTATATCGCCATGTCCCACGGTAAACATTCTCGAAACAGTCGATCCAGAGGGCAACGTGGTACTTAATACTTGACTTCCGTTAGCAAACAAAGAAATACCATTTCCACTCCATCCATTGGCTCCTGAGTCAAACATCTCAATAGAATAGGTTACATCTGAGGGAATTGTAAACAATGGTGTTAAGTCAATTGATACGTCATCAATAGTAGAGCCAACAGGTGCATTCGGAGCAGAAGTCAGCAACGTGGGTTGATAAGGAGGAGAGGGCCAACTTTGGTCGATAATGTATCCATTTTTAGTTCCAAATACAAGATCAGGATCAACGATTATGGGATAAGTTCTTTTGGGAGAACGAAGCCACGACATGTTGATTTTTGTTCTTAAAATATATTTCCCATTATTCTCATTTAACTCAAAAAATATCAGTTCCTCACCATGCAACCTGCGGGGTTCAATCGCATTGGCGTTATTTGACGATAACTTCAAAGCATTGGGTTCAATTAAGATGGGCAAATCATAGCTTGCAGAAATAGAGTCTTTTCCATCCATAAATAAAATCATACCCGCCTCTGACTTGACCTTCCATGAAGGAGGAAGTTGAAGTTCTTCCTCAAAAACCAAATATTCTGCATCTATAGGAAATCCATCAAGCGCATTTGGTGAATTAATCACATAATCGGTTCTTCTGCGTCCAAAATCCATCTCAATAGAAAGATCAATCCAATCGTATACATCTTCAAACAACGCTTTATTTTCATTTATCTCTATAATGGAAGCTTGCATTCTTTGCTCACTGCAAGTAGCGCCGTCAATTTCTGCATATATTCTTGGATTTATTAAGTCCTTAAAGTATTTCCCTGATTCAAACTCAGTTAAAAAACCTTGTCCTATTTGATTAGGCAAGTAACTCTTGAAGCTATTTGTTGCATTTACGTATTGATAATCAGAAAATTGAACATTATCATTTTTTACAATACGCAAATCAATGGGTAAAAACCCATCATTACTTTGATAATGTATCGGGTGAGAATAAGATGTACTTGTAAATGAACCATTATCATTCTCTTGCGTATGAGAGTATGTGGTTCTCATAGCGAAAATATCAGACTCTCGCTTTGAAGTGATGTTTTGACCATGAGAATAAACCATAGGCCAAAGCACCATCATAAATAGTAATAGCTCCACAAGTTTGTATTGTGCAACCATTTTAAAGAAATTCATTCTTTAATTTGAGTTTTAGTTTTAGTCTTTTAAAAACCTACTACAGTTTTGTTGGCCGCACTTAAAAGAAGATCTGAATAAGCCAGGACTCTTCTAACAATCTAACAATCTGAAGTTTAGTTTTTTTATCAAGCTATTCACATAGTTCGACATGAGTTAGTCAAAGATAATAAATTTTCATGCATAAAGCAGAATGTTTCCAAAGGCGAATCAAAAAAACAATGAAAACTTGGTTCAAAAAAAAGCCCTTAATTAAAAAATTAAGGGCTTTCAAAAGATATTTGCAAATCATCATCTTACGATATGCCTAAGCATATTCGTCGAATTTGCACCATTTCTTATGCATATATAATACATTCCAGGCACCAGGCTTTCATTAATGGTAATTATATTAACACCTTTATTTATTTGAACTTGTTTACCTAAAACAAGCATACCTTTCGTATCTGTAATGCTTAAATCGGATTCTCCTTCTAAATATGAATTTTTGAGCTGAACTGAGAAATTTCCTAAACTTGGGTTAGGTAAAGCTGTGAAAAATGAAGCTGCATTATCTTCGCAATTTACATCTACTACAAAGTCAGAATATGAATGAACAGCACCATCTATATCAACTTGATTCAATCTGTAGTAATTGTTAACAGAATTGGCTTGTTTATGAGTATAATTATAGGAAGTCAACGAATTGCTTATACCCATTGCGGTTTGAGAATCAATAACATTCCATTCTTGACCATCTCGAGAATACTGAATATCAAAGTACGCACTATTAAATTCTGAAGCCGTTTGCCATTGAAGATTAACATGACCCTCCTCGCAGATTCCAGAGAAAGAGATCAGCTCAACAGGTAAAGGATTTGTATCATCATCCCCACCTGCACCAAAAAAGCTAAACCCTGTAACCGAAGAAGTCACCACAAAATCTGAATTTTCCCCTAAAGAACTTTCATGTGTGGTAGCTATCCAATTGCTGTGATGGATACTAGGCGTATTTGAACCAGGACTTTTAATAATTCGGACCTTGCTATAATCGGAAGCTCCCGTTAAATTATTCATATGTAAAGAAATACGATAAGGCTTATTGTTAATTGATGATGAATAATCGTTACCTGTCGGTAACACCTCCCAAATACCTGCACCATCATAATTTTGAATCAACTGACCATCTGGGGTTACCAAAGGCAAACCTGAATAAAAGTCAGAGCCATTAAGTTGCGGAACCCCTTCATTATAGGAGACAGTTAAATATTGATCTGTTCCAGGGGAGCTTATGAATTCGACATTAACATCTCGCAAGTCGTCTGCAGTTCCAACTGGGAAAAATCGAGCGCCAGGAGAGTCTACAAAATATCGTCTTAAACTACCTGTAACTACTCCTGAAGTATGGACAATAGATCCAGGATTTAAACTAGAAGATCCGATAGTTAAGACATTTGTTCCATTTATAATGCTCCCGGAAGTCATTGCCAAACTCCCCTCTACGTTAACAGGAGTAGAAAGACTAAGGTTTGCTCCTGAATTATTAATTTCCAAGTTATTTAAAGTCATTGTGCTTCCCGAAATAGATTGCTCATCACTTCCGGCCATTGCTAGAGTGCTAGTTGAACTCGCACTAACATTACCATTATTCACAAAATTTCCTGTTAGGGTTATTGTTCCTGAAAGCTGAATATTGGCATTACTAGCAACAACTAAATCTTTAATTGTAGTGGTTGTTATAGCAGCATTATTCGACCCGCTTACACACAATCCAGCACTACTATTCGGTAAAATATATACTTTATCTGATGAGGATGGGATTTCAGCAGTTTGACGAATCCAATGCTGACCATTATAAGCATACCAATTATTTGAAGTTGACCAATCAGAGTTTAACAAACCTCCCCAAACCCATGAATCTGTGGAAATCAATGAACCATCTATTTCTGAAGTATTGGGTTGATTGAATTTTGTCGTAATCTGTGCAGTGGAATTAATACATTCGCCTACAAGCTGTGTCCATGTCAACGTAATTGGCGAATCGAAGGTATTAGTTTGAAAAGTAGTGCTCTGGTCAGTAGAAGATGAAAATAGACCTGTTCCATTTGAATAGGTCCATTCCCCTGCACCAGTATTTGCATCAACAGAAACAGAAATATCCGATATACCACAGGTCGTTTCATCAATTAATTCCGTGGAAGACGTAATTTGCGGATCTGCAATCACGATTGTATAATCTTCAATTTCACCAAACATCGTATTTCCACAGGCAGTGGGATATGTAGATATCTCAGCTGCAACGACACGCATGGGAATTGAACCGAAAGCAGCATCCATAGGAACTGTTATTGTCTGAGGATCTGAAATAGCTATATCAGTTCCATTTCTAGCAGTACCCAAATTATAAGACTCCGTTGCCTCCTCAAAGGTACCGTTGTCATTCCAATCAATCCATGCCTTAACTCTTACAGTCCAATCTCCTGCAGTATTAACCCTAGCAGATAATGGATAAGACATACCGTGACAAACATCAGTGCTTAAACCTGTTGGCACCAATTGTGAGGTTCCTGATGTAGAATTATCAATGTTATTAAAAGATACATTTGTTAATCCTGTTTCGTCAGCTACATCAATCCCAGGATTTGATGCTGCCGAACAATCTGGTGCGGTAAAAGTAACTTCGATTCCATAAGAAGCAACGATTGCCCACCAATATTGAGATGAAATTAATTCAACATTCCAATCTTGATTTACCTCCTCTCCATTGAATGCCGTTGTTGAGAACGAATATACTCCAGCTGAACCCGTTCCATGATCAGTTACATTAGTACCAAATCTTGAACCTGTAAGTTTAGGTGCAGTCCAACCTGCATTTACAGCATATGTACCATAAGAGAAAAAGCTTGAACCATTCACTAAAAATTCATCATCCCCAGACCAAGCAGAATAAATATAAAAATTGACACCCTCAATAATAGAACCTGTTGGCGCAGTTGAAGTAGCAAGGTTTATGGTTTGCAAATAAGAGCTAGGATGATTCTGATCATAAAGAGCTGCTGCGGCTGCGGCCCCTGTAATTAAGTCAGGATCTATGGTTAGAGGGAAAACACGCTCACTGGAAACAATCCAATCTACACGAACCTTTGTCAAAAGCTTATAATTTTTGCCAGCTGCTAGCAATTCAAAAAATATGTTCTTAATGTTTTCTTTGTCTTGGAATTTTGGGTTTTGATTGATTAGCAAAGAACCATTATTAGCGTCTTTTAAAAGAGGAGTATCATAACTCGCTTTAATATGACCATTTGAGTTCAGGAGATCAACTCTACCATTTCTAAGCATTGCGGACCAACCCTTTGGCAACTCAATCAGTTCTTCGAAAACCAAAAATTCAGCAGAAGAAGGTATGTGATTAAGAAAGTCAGCGGATCTAATAATATAATCTGCCTTTCTCCTACTTTCATTAATCGTAACTTCAAGATCAACACCCTGATAAATATCAACATAGCTTACCTTGTTGCCAGTTACATCCGAACTAATTGAATGCATATATTGAGGAGATAAAATCGCTCCATTCGATTCAAAGTACATTTTAGCAGAAAGCATGTCTTTTATATATGAATCAGCGGACAATTGACAATATAAACCATCGTTGATGTCGGATGGGAAATATGTTTTAAAGTTATTCGTCGCATTCACCATTGGATAACTATCTCTATTTTGATCGTTATTGGATTGAATAGAAAGATCGATAGGATACCAATCACCATTTTTCATGTAATGAATCGGCTGAGAATACGTGGTATTGGTATATGTCCCGTCGTTGTTTGCTGAGGTACGAGAATACATTGTTCTCATCGCTGGAATATCTGACGTTTTTTGGGAATGCTTTTTGCCTTGACCTACCATAGATAGGTATGTAAAAAGACAAAGAAATAGTGTTGAGTATTTCATTGATTCTAGTTTTGACTAACAGAAATTCAATAGTGAAATAAGCTATTATTGAACCTCTATTCGTGTTGAGTTTAAATTGAGTTTGTCTAAATTTTGCACAAAAATACGCATTTATATAAAACAAACAAGCGCTTAACATATAGATAATGAGCAGACTAACTTTAGGTGACATTATTTTGAAAGCAAACGAGTAATGGGCCCAAATTAATTTTGGTGAACTTTCAGTTTCACAATTAATTTAACAAGCACAAGTTGCCGTTTTTTTTTCAAAAGACGAACTTAATTTAAAATAGGTTGCATTTATTATCGACTTGGATGCAGCGCTCACTTAGTCTATTATTCTGCTATCTGTCAGGATATGAATTACACTAAATCGTTAGATAAATTCTTCATCCATGAGAGAAAGGATATTTCATCGATTCAGATATATCTTTGGTGATAGACTTTTTGTAAAAATCTCATAAAACAAAAAAGCCCCCGATATAAATCGAGGGCTTATCATAAATTATTAAGTGATACTATCTAACACTGTGCTTCACAATGGTTGTTGTTTTTGAACCATTTTCCACATTGATGTAGTAGATACCTGGAGCAAGATTCTGTTGTATCACGTACATGTTGATACCTGAATTCACCACAATAGATTTCACAAATACTACACTACCTTTTGTATCTACAATTTTCAAATCAGCGACTCCTTCAATCTCCGGATTATTCATAATCACTTGGAAGCTACCAGCACTTGGATTCGGGAATACCGAGAAGTATCCATTTGCTGTAGATTGGCAAGAAGCATTAATGACTAAATTGTCATAAACTACAGACGAACCATCAATATCATTCTGAGTCAGTCTATAATAGTTGTCTCCAGAAATTGCCTGGTTGTGCTCGAAGTTGTAAGTAATCAACTCGGTGCTGAAACCAGCTGCTGGCTCGGTATGGATTAAGCTCCAATCTACACCATCACGAGAATATTCTAATTCGAAATCCTCACTATTGTTCTCAGAAGCTGTCTTCCATTCAAGGTTAACTAATCCATCTTCACATTCACCGCTGAACGAAACCAACTCTACTGGAAGTGCATTATCCTCCTCAGTTCCTGCTCCAAAGAAGCTAAAGCCAGTTCCCGATGCAGTTACAGTGAAGTCTGCATCTGTTCCAACTATAGACTCATGAGTAAGTCCTTGCCAAGAGGTATGTCCTGGACCTGCACTTTTAATCACTCTCACTTTAGACCTATCCATATGGGTTACATTATCCTCACCAGTCAAGTCATTACAACGTATACTTACGTTATATGGTTTGCTATTAATAGCAGTCGTATAACTATCTCCAGTTGAAGCCGAACCTGGTATGATTTCCCAATACCCTTCGTCGTCGTAATTCTGAATCACTTGGCCATCACTCGTTTCCAACGGAAGACCTGAGTATAAATCAGAACCATCATTGGCTTGCGGATATCCTGCATTGTAAGATGCCGTCAGATATTGACTTTCTCCTGGTGCAGACGTGAAGTCTACCGTTACATCTCTCTGGATTGCTGAATTTCCTACTGGGAAGAACTTCGAACCACTTGTATTAGGGAAATACTGCCTAATCTTACCAGTTACAATACCTGAGGTATGATTCAATGTACCTGCACCCGCAGAAGAACCTACTGTCAATATATCGTTTGTGTTAACAATATTACCAGATGTCATATTCAATACCCCATTAACATTAATTGGCGTACTCATAATCATATTACCATCTGATTTATTGATCTCAAGATCATTCAATGTAATTTCATTACCAGAAATCGTTTGGTCACCAGAACCATCAATCGATAACATGCTTGCACCTGCGGCTTGAATTGTACCATCATTGGTTATATTTCCTGAAACAGAAGCTGTTCCGGCAAGATTCAGTATCGCATTATTCGCTACCATTAAGTCAGTCATTGATGCCCCTGTCACTGTCAAAGCAGAGTTGGTTGCACTAACACATTGACCCGCATCCTGATTCGCCATAATGTATACTTTATCCGTTGCAGTTGGCGTGTTCACAGTTTGTCTTCTCCATGCATAGTTACCAACGCCATCATCGGTATACTTGTACCAGTTTGTAGGCTCTGTCCATGAATCATCTGTCAAACCACCCCACAACCAAGATTCAGTATCCATTGTGTAACTGTTATCAATCATATCAGTTTCAGGTTGCTCAAAAATAGCATCTATTGATGTTGTCTCATCATTACAAGCCCCACCGTCATTAGTCGTCCATGTAAGTGTTATCGTAGAGCCGAATGTACCCGTAGTAAATGTTGTCGAAACATCTGTTACAGATCCAAAACTACCCTGACCAAAGAGACCAGTCGACCAAGCTCCTGAACCAGATTCGACTCCATTGACAGAAACACTTATTTCAACCTCTCCACATGTACCTGTTCCCGTTGTAAACGAAATCGAAGTTTCAACTTCTGCATTTTCTTGAATCGTTGCAGTCGCAGACACATTCTGAGTGGTTGCGGCTTGCGCAGTACAAGCGATGTCTCCTGAAGCATCTGCTCCATCTTGACCCGCGATAATTCGCACATAAACCGTTGTCGCTGGAACAGTGCCATTGACACCAGCACTAGGCGTACTCGAGTAAACTGAGCTTCCATTTAAAGAAATCGCGTCAAATTCTACTTCACCGCTACTGAACTGGAACCTCACTGTTCTTTCAAATGATACACCAGCAACAGTTATGGTATTCTCTCCTATTGATAGTGCTTGTGCATTTCCATTATTGAAGTTACCATTGGCAACTTGTTTCACAATTCTGTAATTTGCACCACCTGTTGGTAAACTCGTTACGTTAATTACGAAGGTCTGCTGAGCTCCACCATTACCGTCACCGTTGGTACATGCCGTAAAGACATTGGTCCACGTAGCGTTCGGCCCTGATGTAAATAAGCCTGGCGTCTGAGCACCAATTGATGTTGCTGAACTTCCACCTCCTGAAACATCTGTACTTATATTTACAGAGCTCGAGAATGTAACGTCATCAAGAGAAACTTCTAATCCTGCTGGAGGTGTTACCAGAATACCAGTATGGGAAGCACTAGCGGCTGCCGTGTTATCGTCATCCGCAATGTACTGACCTGAAACAGTAAACGTCTCACTTGCTGAAGCATCTCCTCCTTCACAAACTTCGAGTGTATTTGAAATTGTTGAAACCGTAATTACTGGCTTGCGGAGCAAGACATCAAAGTCCATCACAGAATTTGCCACACAATTTGTACCGGTCGCCACGTAACGAACTGTTAAGTTAGCGTCACCTGCGGCTACAAATTGCCCGATGTTATCACTCCAAGTTGCAGGATTGGTATTGTTTTGCCACTCACCATTGAATGAAGAACCTCCATCCCAGCTATACTCCCAATGGAACGCCTCGCCAAAGGCATCTGTTGGTGCTGTCCATTCAATTGCATTGTTTATTGTCATTTCATCACCATCTGCAATAGATACAGCATCAAGTGTAGCAGTAATATCCTGCGTACCACTATAGCAAGTAAGCCAATTAACAGCTACGGCATCCGAATAGGCTGCTCCGGTTGCACAACTTGCTTTTGCTCTTACGTATAGCGTTTGTCCTGGGTTGAGTGTTTGACCAGCACCCCAGTTATAAGGATTTGCTCCTCCACCAAAGTTTCCACTCCAAGCACCTGGTAGCGTATCTTGCCACTGGTATTCAAAGCTTTCAAATGCACCCGTTGCATCACCAGCTGTGTAATTCCAATAGATATCGTTTCCTACTTGAATGTTCTGAACTTCTGAAGAATAAGTAATGCCACCATCAACAGAAGCTTGAATTGTTCCTGCACTAACCGGAATAATCGTAAGCTCAAGCGTAACAGTACTATCACATCCCGCAGCATTTGTCAAGACAAACGTTGGAGCGGTAGATGCAGCTGGAGTATAAACTGAACTTCCATTCACAGAAAGCGCATCG
>CESA01029108.1_pt1 | contig 15591 bp, 14 predicted proteins | sample 531061 | NCBI WGS metagenome assembly CESA01 (sample SAMEA2621254, study PRJEB7988) | marine metagenome | biome: marine biome (ENVO:00000447); feature: surface water layer (ENVO:00002042); material: "saline water (ENVO:00002010), including plankton (ENVO:xxxxxxxx)" | depth 5 m
AACGATGAGCTTATTATTTGACAAAAACTCGTCAGCAAGCCGATGCGCCGTGCCAAGCAAACCTCCACCATTTCCTTGTAAATCAAAAATCAAATTGCGCATACCTTGATTTTTTAAATCATTTAATGCCATTCTTACCTCCTCATGAGAACGGCGAGAAAAACTATTTAGCTTGATATAACCTGTCTGGTCATCCACCATGTAATATGAATCAACTGAAAAAACCGGGATTTTATCTCTGGTAATATTGAAAACCAAATTTTTCTTTGAATTCCTGCGTTGAATTTCTACTTTCACTTTGCTCCCGAGCTCTCCCATGAGCTTTTCCCTAACGTCACTGTTGCGCAAACCCACTCCTGCGATATTTTCTTCATCTACAACTACGATTTTATCTCCAGGCAAAACGCCTAACTTTTCTGCGGGTCCTCCTGATATGGTTGCTACAACATTAAGCGTGTCTTTCATAATCTGAAAGCGAATCCCAACCCCCACAAAGCTTCCATTAATAGAGGTTTGAGCCGCTTGAAGTTCATCCGCGGGAATATAGGTGGAATGTGGATCAAGCTCTTCGAGAAGAGCAACAATAGCTGTCTCGGTGAGGCCCTCATCATCAGTAGAGTCAACATAATACATAGAAACTTTATCGATTACCTCCTTAAATTTAAAAGAGGTGGAAAGACCGTTGGTATTGGATTGAGCATAAACCGTATTTGACAAAACGAATAGAAGTAATATCGAAAAATATCTCATAAAGGTTCTTTAAATATAAAACGCGTATCGACAAAAATAGTAACACTTGGGAGGTAGAAAGGTTTTTTTACTCTTTTTAACAGCAAATAAGATGACAAATTAAGGTTTTATTGTTAGTATGTTTTTTCGTAAAGGTCCAAGAGCTTTCACTTTTGAATGTACATTTGAGCTATGCTTGATAAGAACACTTCTTTAAAACCATATAACACCTTCGGCATAGAAGTGTCTACGGCATATTATGCTCGATTTGATAGTGTGAAAAATTTAAAACAGTTGTTGCATCAAAAAGCAAGCTTACCTCTATTCATACTTGGAGGTGGAAGTAATATCTTATTCACTAAGGATTATAATGGAATAGTACTAAAAAATGAAATCCTTGGGTTTAAAACAATTGAAGAAAACAGCACCTCGATTGTTATTGAGGCTGGCGCAGGCATGAATTGGCATTCATTCGTGCTTAAATGTATTGATATGAATTATGGTGGTGTCGAAAACCTCAGTTTAATTCCAGGAAATATAGGTGCAAGCCCAATGCAAAATATTGGTGCATATGGAGTTGAAATAAAAGATGTATTTGAATATTTAGATGCCGTTCATATTGAAACGGGAAAAGTAAAACGATTTTACAAAACGGATTGTGCTTTTGGTTATCGTGAAAGCGTTTTTAAACGTAATTTGAAAGGTGAATTTATTATATGTCATGTTGCGTTTAGACTCAGTAAAAACCAACATAAGCTGAATACTTCTTACGGAGCCATTGAGAGCGAGCTCCAGAAGATGGAAATCACAAACCCCACAATCAGGGATGTGAGTAATGCTGTTATATCGATACGTCAATCCAAACTTCCAGACCCACAAGAAATTGGAAATGCAGGGAGTTTTTTTAAGAATCCAGTCGTTCCACAAAAAACTTTACAAATACTTCTTGAAAAGCACCCGAATATTCCTCACTACGATGCTCCAAACAATGAATCGAAACTTGCAGCAGGTTGGCTCATAGAAAAGGCAGGATGGAAAGGAAAAACCTTTGAAGGTCGCTACGGTGTGCATAAGAAACAAGCCTTAGTTCTTGTGAACTATAAGAATGCAAAAGGAAAAGAAATACTAAGCCTATCGGATCAAATTATTGAAGACGTGGCAAATAAATTTGATGTACACTTAGAAAGAGAGGTGAATATTCTATAATCAATGAACAAGATTGCTTCAGAATTAATAAATTCGCAATCAAATACCTTGTGACATGAAAATTTCATTCAATTGGCTAAAAAGCTATTTAGATTTCGATCTGACTCCAGAGAGAACCTCTGAAATCCTAACGGATACGGGATTGGAAATAGAGGGGCTTCATAAGTTTGAGGAAATTCAAGGCGGTCTCGACGGTGTTGTTGTTGGAGAAGTAATCTCCTGTGAACCGCATCCTGATGCAGATCGTTTAAAGGTCACGGAGGTAAATCTCGGAAACGAAACGGTTCAAATTGTTTGTGGAGCGCCCAATGTAGGCAAAGGACAAAAGGTACTTGTCGCAACAGTGGGTACAAACCTTTATCCGAATGAAGGAGATACATTCAAAATAAAGAAAGCAAAAATTAGAGGTGTCGAATCATTCGGTATGATTTGCGCTGAGGATGAAATTGGCATGGGAAATTCTCATGAAGGTATTTTAATTCTTCCGAATGAGGTCCCTGTTGCCACACGAGCAGCAGCATATTATGACCTGTACACTGACTTTCAGCTGGAAATAGGACTAACACCCAATAGATGCGATGCCATGGGACACATTGGTGTAGCGCGAGACCTTAAGGCTTTCCTCAATTTTCATGAAAATCAAAACTTGAGTATTCGACTTCCTGATATAGAGGTTGTAAATTCAGATAATAAAGATACTGACAAGATCAAAATAAATATAGAAGATACGGCGCTATGCCCTAGATATATTGGAGCCATTCTCTACGATGTTGAGGTTAAAGAATCTCCAAAATGGTTAAAGAACAGGCTCAAATCGATCGGTCTCGACCCTGTGAATAACGTGGTCGACGTGACTAACTTCGTCATGTATGAATATGGAACACCAATGCACGCATTTGACAGAAGTAAATTAGGTGACAATATCACAGTAAAGAAAGCCGACAAAGGCTGCTCTTTCAAAACCTTAGATGGTATAGAAAGAAAGTTAAACGGAGAAGAATTGATGATTACAAGCGAGGGCAAAAACCTATGTATTGCAGGCGTTTTTGGAGGTTTAGATTCGGGAGTTTCAGAAAACACTAAAAGTATATTTCTAGAGTCCGCTATATTTAATGCAACATCAGTTCGTAAAACATCCAAAGCACACGCTATCCAAACGGATGCAAGCTTCCGATTTGAGCGAGGGGTTGACCCCTCCTTCACAGAAGACGCAATGAACCGCGCTATTTCCATTATAAAGGAGATCACTGGAGCCAAACTTACAATGAAACCTGAGCTTGTAGATGAATTTGATGCATCAGAAAAAAAAGTAATCTTTTCGATTGATTTCTTAAACCAAAGACTCGGGACAGCTTTGAAAACAAAGGAAGTAATCTCTATCCTCGAAAGCCTTGATTTTAAATGTAAAATAGGTTCAAATAATCACATACAATCTACTGTACCTCAATACCGTATAGATGTAACAAGGCCTGAAGATATTCTTGAAGAGATTTTAAGAATTTACGGCTTCAATAAGGTTGAACTTCCAAAAAAATGGAATATTTCTTTTCCAGTAGAAGATTCAAAAAACATAGAAAACCTGCAAAGAACAACTTCAGAATGGTTCGTAGCAAATGGCTTTAATGAGGTCATGAATAATTCATTGAGAAGAAACGATCTTCCAGAAAGCGAAATGAAGAGTGTGGAAATATTGAACCCACTAAGTAAAGAGTTGCATACAATGCGCAAATCTCTTTATTTTGGTTTGTTAGAAAACCTCGCGTATAACCAAAACCGTCAGCAACAAGTACAAAGGCTATTTGAATTTGGAAAATCTTATTATGTCGCTAACGATCAATTCATAGAAACGAGAGAGCTCGCTTTTGCATTGTGTGGAAAAACTGACGACCTATCATGGCAAAACACCACCAAAACCTTAAACTTCTTTAATCTTAAGCAAAGCTGTGAAGCTTTAATGGCAAAGCTTGGAATTAAGTTAAGAATAAAAGAAGGAGCCAATGAACAAAGATTCTTTGAACGGAGCTATCAGTATACATTAGGAAAAGAAACACTTATAGAATTCGGTCAAGCAAGTTTAACCTATTGTAAAAAAGCAGGTATAAAAACAAAAGTTTTTATCGCCTTATGCAATTGGGATAAGCTTTTAAAATACAGTAATTCTAGCATTAGTTTCAAAGAGCTCCCTAAGACTTTCTTTGTAAGACGGGACTTTTCGCTAATACTTGATGAGCACATTGAATACGCGGAAATTGAAAAGTTGGGATATGCTGCAAGCAAAAAGCTAATCAAGGATATTTCATTGTTTGACGTTTATGAAGGAGACAAACTGCCAAAAGGCAAAAAGTCTTATGCCGTATCTTTTATGTTTCAAGATGATAACGAGACGCTTAAAGACGGAACTGTAGATCCAATTATGGAACAAATTAGAATAAAGCTTAAAAATGAATTAGGAGCTGAGCTTAGAGCTTAAGCTCATTAAGTTTACCTAAGAAACGATCTAAATTTTCGTTTTTAATAATCTCATCTTTACCAACAACCAATAAATTCTTGGCTTTATTTGAGTGCAACCATAGCTTCAGGTTAACTATTGAAACATTTAGCGTTCCATTGATATCTATTCTATAGGTCGATTTTTGATTTTGATCAAATAAAGATTTAAGGCTCCAATTCTCTTTAGAAATAGACTGATTCTCACTTACGATAAGTAATGAATCAAAATTTTCTATTGAAAGCTCATAACGCTCTTTGGTCTGAACAACTTCATTAGCATTAGCAGAACACCAGGTCTCAATGGCTTTAGAAAATGGCGTATTCGCCTTAAGATATATTGTTTCTAACTTCATGAATCAAATAGCAGTCAAAGATAATTGAAATAATGAGGTGGAATCAAAAAAAGAATAATATCCTAAACTTTTTAGACTTACAAGCAGAAAACATTATCCTTATAAGCTTATTTAAACAAACCTTTCACGAGTTCCGGCGGTCTTGCTACAAAAGCTTCGCTCTCGGATACCACAATTGGACGCTCGATAAGCTTTGGATTCATGAGCATTAAATCAATAAGCGCATCTTGTGTTAAGCTTTTACCTTTGACCAAGTCTTTATATACTTGCTCGTTTTTCCGTAACAACTGATCGGCAGTGTATCCTAATTTTTTTAATAATAATTTAAGCGATTCCTTTGAGATAGGATCATTGATATATTGAACAACCTCAATGTCGATATTTCCTTCATTGAGTAAGGAAAGTGCTTGGCGGCTTTTTGAACATCTATTGTTATGGTAAATAATAACTTTTTTCATTCTATAAAGCTATACAATCTTTAGATTATCCAAATCATTTTATTGTTCAAAAGTTGTCTTCTTTTCTCATCTTTTACACTTTCAATTCAATATCTGAATACTTAGATTTGTACAAAGCATTTTTCATGGATTTTCTGAATGAACTAAACGAGAGCCAAAAGGTAGCAGCAAAACATATGTACGGAGCTGCTATGGTTATCGCCGGAGCAGGCTCAGGAAAAACAAGGGTCTTGACGTACCGCATTGCCCACATGATGGAGAACAATATTGATCCATTTAATATCCTTGCACTTACCTTCACCAATAAAGCTGCAAAAGAAATGACCGAAAGAATCAGCTCAATAGCGGGGGGACATGAAGCAAAGAATATAACCATGGGAACCTTCCATTCGGTTTTTTCAAAGATTCTTCGTTTCAATGCAGATAGAATAGGTTTCCCGAGCAATTTCACCATATACGACACACAGGACTCTAAAAGCCTGATAAAAGATCTTATAAAAGGCTTTAACCTAGATGATAAAACCTATAAGCCAAGTCAAGTATTTGGTAGAATATCCACGGCCAAGAACAATCTGATATCCCCAGAAGATTACAACGATAATCCAGAAATAAAACTAGAAGATAAGCAATCAAGACGACCTGAGATGGGACGAATATATACAAGCTATATGAATCGATGCCAAAGGTCAGGAGCAATGGATTTTGATGATTTATTATACTATACAAATATTCTCCTTCGAGACTTCCCTGATGTACTCCATTACTATCAGCATAAATTTAAGTACATTCTTGTGGATGAGTACCAGGATACTAATTTCGCACAATACCTTATTATTAAACAGCTAGCGGCGGCATATGAAAACATTTGCGTTGTTGGGGATGATGCCCAAAGTATCTACTCATTTAGAGGAGCGAATATCGAAAACATACTAAACTTCAAAAAGGACTATCCTGATTTTTCATTATTTAAGCTAGAACAGAACTACAGAAGTACCAAAAATATTGTAGAAGCAGCAAATAGTGTCATCAAGAACAACAAAGATCAAATTCACAAGAAGGTATGGACGGACAACCAAACTGGGGATAAACTAGAAGTAATCAGAACATTGACTGATAACGAGGAAGGAAGAGCAATTTCAGCAAAGATATTTGACAAACAAAAGTCTGGTGGGTCATATAATGATTTCGCTATACTGTATAGAACGAATAGGCAGTCTAGAAGCTTCGAGGAGTCACTCAGGAAGCTTAATATACCGTATAAAGTGTATGGAGGTCTATCATTCTACCAACGAAAAGAAATAAAAGACCTACTCGCCTACTTTCGTTTATCGGCAAATCCAAATGATGAAGAGGCCTTAAAAAGAGTCATCAATTACCCGAGACGGGCGATTGGAAAGACAAGTATTGAAAAGCTAATTGTTGCCGCCAATAAATACAGCACAAGTATTTGGGAGGTCATTTCGAATTTCCAAAAATACCCTGTAGAAATCAATCGTGGTACACAAGCAAGAATTGGAGAATTCGTTACCATGATACAGAGCTTTCAAGCAGAAGTAAATGAAAAAGATGCATTTACACTTGCAGAACGGATTGCCAAAGCATCTGGTATCATGCGCGAGCTGATAAATGAAAAAAACAAAGGCCCGGAAGAAGTAGAGCGCTTTCAAAATATAGAAGAGCTACTCGGAGGTATTCAAGAATTTGTAAATTCCAATGAAGACGATTCGGTAAAAACATTGGCTGACTTTATGCTTGAGGTTGCATTACTCACAGACGCCGACCAAGATAAACCTGAAGAAAAAAACCATGTTTCCCTCATGACGATTCACTCAAGCAAGGGACTTGAATTTCCAAATGTATATCTTGTTGGACTTGAGGAAAACCTATTCCCCTCTCAAATGTCGCTTCAGTCAAGATCTGACCTTGAAGAGGAAAGACGGTTGTTCTATGTCGCGGTCACTCGCGCCATGCATTCATGTACAATCTCATATGCCAGTTCCAGATTTTTATGGGGTCAAGCTATTAGCTGCGAACCCTCTCGATTTTTGGACGAAATTGACCCAAGCTATCTTTCTTTTAATACTGTAAAGCAAAGTATTGGAAGAAGTGCTTTTGGAAATAAACTTCAAGCTCCTAGAACTGGAGGGTTAAATAAAAACCTTGGCGCTCCCCTTCCCGGAAATCTGCGTTCACTAAAGGATGTAAAACGAGCACAGGCATCAGGCAATCAATCAAATATTGGCAATAATGAGATAAAGGTAGGTTACAATGTTCAGCACGAACGATTTGGCAAAGGAAAAGTAACGCATGTGGAAGGAACCGGAGCAGATCAAAAAGCAACGATATTTTTCCCGCACCATGGAAGTAAACTATATTACTTCGCTTTGCGAATCTTGAAATAATTCAATAGAAATATCAAAGCTTATTCTCGTCAAGTACATGCACGAAATGATACCCCTTCACAATAAAATCTTCTTTAAAAAAGAACTTGTGTGCAGCATGGTTGTAAGTAAAAGCATCTAGACCGATAGAAGTACAGGCATTTTTCTTCGCAAGTTTTTTGGCATAATCAAATAACATTCCTCCAACTCCTCGAGAACGAAAATCCTCTGCTACAACAACATTATCAAGTTCCAAATACTTACCACACCAAAGCTTATGACCCAGCCAAACGCCACTCAGGCCAATAATGTCGTTTTCTTCATATACGGCAAGCATAGAATAATTATTAGGCAACATAACCTCAAGCTGTTTTTCATATTCTAAATGTGATAAGTCGGGATACAACTCTGTTAAAAGGGAATAACCCATTAACAATTCTTCTTTTGTTTTTAGCTCTACAATCTTCATATTAGTTCACATAATTTGTATTTAAAAAAACCGGGATTCTCTTCCGGCAGGTCTAGGCATATACAAATCCAATTTATCTTAAACAGACGAAATTGGGAACATTGAAAATGAAAAAGTTTCAATTTCACGTTTTAAAAATACCAATTTGTAATTCACCCACTAATAATTTGTCTTGTTTTAAAGAGAGTGTAAAGTTCTTTTTTTGATACTTTCGTGTTCATGAAAGCCATTAAAAAATTCCTGTTTTCAATATTAAGTGAGAAAAGCTATCTAAAATTATTGCATCGTAGCTTTTATATCTTTTTAGATACCGGACTTTTAAAGGGTGATCAGAAATTCAAGTACCATTATAAGGTTAAGTCATTTATAAAAGAGGATGATATTGTTCTAGATATTGGTGCAAATCTCGGCTATTTCGCAAAAACATTCTCAAGAATCACCTCAAAGGGAAAAGTTATTTGCGTCGAACCTTTACCCCAGTATTTTAATGTGTTGACTCATTTTTTAGGAAACAAAAAAAATGTAACGCTTCACAATGTAGCTCTAGGAAAGGAATCGGGAACAGTAACAATGGTACTTCCAATGCAAGATGGAATGATTCGCACAGGTCTTCCATATGTTTCTAAGGAAAAAACAACTTCAAATGAAAGAACACAAGAGGTTCGAATTGTAAACCCACTATCCCTCATTGAGGGCGAACCAAAACTAGATTATATCAAATGTGACATTGAAGGCTATGAATGGATCGTTTTTCAAGCACTAAAACCTGCACTTATTAGACACCTTCCAATTGTTCAAATAGAAATTTCACAGAAAAACCTAAATGACTTTATAAAATTTTTTACTGCACTGGAATACGTTCAGTACGGAATTTCGAATCATGAAGTCATAAAAGAAGATGGTGTACAGAACGAAGAAGGGGATTATCTTTTTATTCCGAAATCGAAAGAAGAATCATTTTTAAATAGATTGAAATGAAGAAAAAGTTGATTTTTTTGGTGCTTATGATAGCTCTTATTTTCTCTTGTCAAAAAAACGCAGGTATATTTGAGATTTCAGGAAGCATAACAGATTTGAGTAGCTCAAGTGGACTAGAAAACTGTAAACTATACCTTTATAGCTATCCAGTAGGGACGGGTGAAGAATTGCTTACAGATTCAACTTTTAGCGACAATGATGGGTCTTATACATTTTCATTTGAAAGGGCTCAAATGGAAAAATACAAAATTACATTTGACAAGGAAGGGTATTTCGAAGGTGAAGAGACCATCTATTTTTCAGCGTTATCTCTTGACGCAGTAAACACGATAAACCTAGAAACTTTTGGTAAATCATGGGTCGGAATTCGCTTAAAAAATAATAGCCCGCAGTTAGAAGATCATTTTAGATATATAAAACAGGACGGTAAAACCAATTGTGCTGAATGCTGTCCAGCAGACGAACAAAATTTCTACGGAAATATAGACACGACTATTTACTGTGCAAATAACGCAAATGATAATTACTCAATTATGTACTGGGTGATTGGGACCTCCATCGTCGATATTGCGACTGCAAATACATCATTCCTAGACACTTCCCTTATAGAAATAACTTATTAATACGTAGTACTTTTATTTGCTGTTAACGGCGGTTTATCTGTAGTTCATAATTGCAAAAAAAAGACTATTTTTGCCTACAAATTTTAGAAAATGACTGAAAACTTTTCCTTAGAAGACTTTAAAAAGAAATTTAGTGAAAACAAAAGCTTTCGAATTACCACGATTACCGCGGGTGCTCTTGTTGTTTTGGTGCTTGGCTTTTTAAGCTACCGTCAATGGATGTGGAAACCTGATAATGAGAAATCGAAAGAAACCTATTTCGTTGCCTTAAACGCCATAGCAAACGATGGTAAAAACAACTTGGCTGACACAAGTAAAGCAGGTTCTAAAACCGATCCGATTAAAAAACTTCAAAGAAGTGTGAAGAAATATGACGGTAAAATTGGTGGTGAGGTAAGTAAGTACATCCTTGCTACGCAATACATGAGAAAAGGAAAATATAAAGAAGCCCTAGTTTTACTCGAAAATGTAAATGTAGATGATACATATGTTAGCGTTGAGGTAATAGGCTTACAAGGAGATTGTCAATCTGAGCTCAAAAACTACGACAAAGCATATGCACTTTATCAAGAAGCTGCTGCCACAAACGAAAATGATTTTACTAGTCCAATGTATCTATTCAAAGCTGGCCTAATTGCTGAAAAGCTTAAAAAATATAACGAAGCAGTGACTCACTACGAAAAAATTGCAACCATCTATCCTAAGTCTTTTTATGCAAAAGAGAAAAACTTAGAAGCATATATTGCTAGAAACTCCAAGTAAACCCTTTACGCTATGGCAACATCGAATAAGAACCTATCAGCGTACGACAAAAACAAAATTAAAAGCGGTGCCGATTTAATGATCGGCATTGTTGTTTCTGAATGGAATGATGACATAACCTCCAATCTATGTAAAGGTGCAGTTCAAACGCTTTTAGAAAACAATGTCGCTGAGGCAAATATTAAAATTCAAAAAGTACCTGGTGCATTTGAATTACCTCTAGGTGCACAATTCTTATTAAAGAATCAACAATTAGACGGAATCATTGCTATTGGCGCTGTCATTCAGGGAGAGACAAAACACTTTGACTTTGTTTGTCAAGGGGCAACAGATGGCATCATGCGTGTGATGCTAGATTTCAATACCCCAATATCGTTTTGCGTACTTACAGACAATACAAAAGAACAATCGGTTGCAAGGTCAGGAGGAAAGCATGGAAACAAAGGCATCGAAGCCGCTGTAAGTCTGCTACAGATGATTACTGCACATAAATCATTATCATGACACTTATAAAATCAATCTCAGGAATTCGCGGCACAATCGGTGGTAGCGTGAACGAGGGACTCACACCAATCGATACAGTCAAATTCGCCTCTGCTTACGGCACTTGGTTAATAAATCAAAATCCAAATAAAAGACTTAAAGTAGTCATCGGTCGAGACGCACGACCTTCCGGACAAATGGTTTCTAACCTAGTTTGCTCGAGTCTAATTGGTTTAGGAATTGATGTTGTGAATCTTGGTTTATCTACAACACCTACAGTAGAGATCGCAGTCCCTATGGAAAATGCAGATGGCGGGATCATTCTTACAGCAAGCCATAATCCCAAGCAATGGAATGCTCTAAAACTCTTAAATGAGAAAGGAGAATTTATTTCAGGAGCAGAAGGAATTGCACTCCTTGAGATTGCCGAAAAGGCCTCTTTTCATTTTGCAGAGGTAGATGATTTAGGTCTCGTTACAAATGATGATAGCTATCTTCAAAAACACATTAATGCGGTTTTAGCTTTACCGCTTGTAAATGTTGATGCTATTAAAAATGCAAATTTTAGCGTCGTTATAGACGCCGTAAATTCTACAGGAGGCATATTTATACCAGCACTTTTAGAGGCGCTTGGAGTAGACAATATAACAAAGTTGTACTGCGAACCCAATGGACAGTTCCCGCACAATCCGGAACCACTGCCTGAACATTTGACAGACCTCGCGGAAAAAATAAAAGAAACCAAAGCAGATGTTGGTTTTACCGTAGATCCTGACGTTGACCGTTTAGCCATGGTATGTGAAGATGGAAGCATGTTTGGCGAGGAATACACCTTAGTCGCTGTCGCGGACTATGTACTGAGCCATACACCTGGGTCAACAGTGTCAAACCTATCCTCTACCCGCGCCTTAAGAGATGTGACAGAGCAAAGAGGGGAAAAGTATCACGCATCAGCAGTTGGTGAGGTAAATGTTGTAAACCTTATGAAAACTGAAAACGCCATAATAGGCGGAGAGGGAAATGGCGGTGTAATTTATCCTGAATCTCATTATGGACGGGATGCACTCGTTGGAATTGCGTTATTTCTATCGCATTTAGCAATAAAGAATTGTTCAGCCTCAGCTTTAAGGGACAGCTTTCCCAAATACTGTATATCCAAAAACAAGATTCAGCTAACGCCTCAAATTGATGTAGATCACATACTCAATAAAATGGCCGATAATTACAAGAATGAAGAGGTTGATACCACAGATGGCGTCAAAATATACATTGGAAAAGAATGGGTACACTTGAGAAAGAGTAACACAGAGCCTATTATTCGAATCTACTCTGAAAGCAGGTCAATCGATGCCGCAAACCAACTGGCAGAAAGGTTTAAGTCTGAAATACAATCACTTATATAAAGTGATTTAAACCCACGTTATTAACAATTCATCCTTCATAACTCAAATCGCTAGTCCTTTAACGTAATACATACTAACATACATTGTAGAGAACTTAAAATTAATTTATTATGAAAAAGTTACTTATTTTATTTTGCGGTATGATTATTTCTGGATCTGTTTTGGCTCAGAAGCCAACAGACGGAAATCCATTTTCTTTGGAAGGGAACATGAACTACACCTCAGGAGAGGGCATGTCTTTTACAGCTCCTAGTGTTAGATTACGTTATTTCTTTAAAGACAATATGGCTGGAAGAGTTCAGTACGGGATGAACACAGGTTCTGATATGATATCTATTGGCCTTGGTTATGAGTACCACCTTGGAGGGACAGATAGAATGTCACCTTACTTCGGTGGATTAGTTGATTATGCTTCAATGGGAGATGATAATAGTGTCGGGGTTAACATAGTAGGTGGAATGGATTATTATGTTTTTGAAAATGTATATGTTGGACTTGAATTAATGTTAGGGTATAATACAGGTGATGAAAGTTTTGCAAACTCAATGGGTAGCGCAATTAGATTCGGTTGGAGATTCTAAACATCATTAAAACAACAAACTTAAAGAGGGCTTCGGCCCTCTTTTTTTTATGTAAAAACTTTAGAAAAAAATATATACTATTTTGTTTTTTACAAATTCTGCAAAATTTAACCGACATATGTTTACTTTTATTGTTAGACAAATATGAAAGAGAAGAGAAAAAAAATTGAAGTTTGTTTCACCCCAGGAGAATACGATTACTTTAAAGATGAGTTTGAAATCGTTGTAGTAATCGATGTACTAAGAGCGACTACTGCTATTTGCGCAGCTTTTGACAATGGGATTAAATCCATTATTCCAGTACCTACGCTTGAAGATGCACTAGAGTACAAAAAGAAAGGATTCCTTGTTGGCGCCGAACGTAAAGGACAAATTGTGGAAGGTTTTGATTTTGGGAACTCCCCCTACTCCTACATGAAGGAGGAATTTAGAGGAAAAGAGGTGGTGCTGACCACTACAAATGGAACCAAATCTATAGCTGCCGCTAAAGATGCAGACACTGTAGTCATTGGTGCGCTTGTTAATTTAGACGCGATGGTGGATTGGCTCATCAAACAAAATAAAAATACACTTTGTTTATGCTCAGGATGGCAGGATAAATTCAATCTTGAGGATACCATATGCGCAGGAGCAATTTCCGATGCACTTATTGCAACCGGAGACTTTACTTCAGTTGAGGATTCGTCTATTGCTGCAAAATATTTATACCAATCCGCAAAAGACAACTACATGGGTTACTTAAAATCAAGTTCTCATAGACGAAGACTTAGAAACCTCAATCTTAACAAAGATGTGATCTATTGCCTCACACCAAACACATCAAAAGCTATTCCGATACTTAAAGATGGAAAATTATACAATCAATAAATGAAATACCTTTTTCTCATATTTTCTATTGCCGTATCACTATCTGTGACGCATGTACCAAAAAGAGCTATGTGGGGATTTTTTGGACACAAAAAAATAAACCGCATCTCAATATTTACCCTGCCCAATGAAATGTTTGGCTTTTATAAAGAGCATATTGAGTATATAACAGAGCACGCTGTTGATCCCGACAAAAGAAGATATGCGGTGGATGGAGAAGCGCCGTGTCATTATATCGACTTGGATCACTTCTACCATGAAGGTGAAGACCCATATAAAATAATGCCAAAAACCTGGAAGGCAGCTGTAGAAAAATTCTCAGAAGACACCTTGCAAGCATACGGAATTGTACCTTGGCATATTCAACGCATGAAGTATCGACTGCAAAAAGCTTTTGAGCGTAAAAATGTGGATCTAATTCTAAAATACTCAGCAGATATTGGACATTACATTGGAGACGCACATGTTCCGCTACATACGACTGAAAACTACAATGGAAAAATGACCAATCAAGTAGGTATTCACGGTTTGTGGGAGAGCCGTCTGGTAGAAGTCAATTCAGATAATTACGATTACTTCGTTGGAAAAGCAGACTATGTAAAGGATGTACTCGATTTTGCTTGGACAGCTGTTAAAGGCTCTCACAATGCACTTGACTCCGTATTTAGGATGGAAATAGAATCCACAAAAGAAATACCATCTAATCTGAAATACAGCTATGAGCGAAGAGGAAATGTAACCACGAAAGTATACTCTAAAGAATTCTGTGACCTCTACCATTCTAAAATGAATGGCATGGTCGAAAGACGCATTAAAAGAGCTGTTTTATCTACTGGTTCTATTTGGTATACAGCTTGGGTAGATGCGGGGCAACCGGACCTACGTGAATTACAATACACGAAACCTAGCGAAGAATTAATAAAAGAGCTACAAGCTTTAGAGGAGGCGTACCATCACGGTCTGCACAAAGGAAGAATTTGTGACTAATGCTAAATAGTTAAACAATCTTTCTATACTTGATCCGTTTTGGACCAGCGTCACCCAATCTTTTCTTTCGGTTTTCTTCGTAATCAGAATATGTTCCCTCGAACCAATAAACCTCAGAATCTCCTTCAAAAGCCAAGATATGCGTACATATTCGATCTAAGAACCACCTGTCGTGGGAAATCACTACTGCACAACCTGCGAAGTTCTGAATTCCTTCTTCTAAAGCCCTTAAGGTATTTACATCAATATCATTGGTAGGCTCATCAAGCAATAAAACATTTGCTTCTATCTTCAAGGTCATGGCCAAATGCAATCTATTCCTTTCACCACCTGAAAGCACTCCTACTTTTTTATTCTGGTCAGAACCATTAAAGTTGAACTTAGATAGATATGCCCTAGAGTTGATTTTTTGATTCCCTACTTCAACATACTCTAGGCCATTAGAAACAACATCAAAAACTGATTTATCAGGATGAATATCCTTATGAGTTTGATCTACATAGCCTAGCTTTACTGTATCTCCCACCTGAAATTGACCTCCGTCAGGCTGTAATTCATCCATGATCATTTTGAAAATGGTCGTTTTTCCTGCTCCATTTGGACCAATCACACCTACAATACCCGCAGGTGGCAATTTGAAATTGAGGTTGTCGTAAAGTAACTTTTCCCCAAATGACTTAGAAACACTTTCTGCATCTATCACATTGGTTCCCAGACGTGGACCATTCGGTATCGGAATCTCTAGTGCATCTTCCTTAGCTTTAGTGTCCTGAGACAACATCTTCTCATAATTCTGAATTCTAGCCTTGTTTTTTGCTTGT
>CESA01010116.1_pt1 | contig 15072 bp, 14 predicted proteins | sample 531061 | NCBI WGS metagenome assembly CESA01 (sample SAMEA2621254, study PRJEB7988) | marine metagenome | biome: marine biome (ENVO:00000447); feature: surface water layer (ENVO:00002042); material: "saline water (ENVO:00002010), including plankton (ENVO:xxxxxxxx)" | depth 5 m
CCAGTTGTAAAAGAACTGGTTGAATGGTTAAAACAAGAATATCCTAATATACCGCGTGTCGCTGGTAGTCAAAACGATAGTATGCGTAGTCTAGACATGGATTGGTATGTCTATGGTTATGGTGAAAATGCCATGTTGGAATTGATGAAACATTTCGATGGTGGCCCAGAACCAGTACATATACTTAACACAATAAACGCATATAAGAATTACCTATCTTTTCCTAAAGATGACCTAACAGTCTCATATCAAGAAAATGATTTTGTTAATCCACGCGAAATCATGATGATAGAGTTTGCCCGTGGATGTAAGTTCAAATGTAAGTTTTGTAGTTTCCCGATACTAGGTGTTAAGGGGGATTACTCTCGTACAGCACAAAGTGTATATGATGAGATGTCAGAAAACTATGACAAGTGGGGTATAGAACATTATCTTGTTATTGACGAAACATTTAATGATAGTTCAGAAAAAATAGAAAAGTTTGCTAATGCAATAGAAAAACTTCCTTTCCAACCAAAGATGACCGCATTTATTCGTGGTGACTTACTTGCTTCGCGTCCTAAAGATTGGGACAATCTAATTAAGATGGGAATTACATCTCACTTCTATGGTATTGAGAGTATGAACCACAAGGCAGCTAAATCAGTTGGTAAGGGGATGAATACTGGTAAGATACAAGATGGTCTATTAGAAGTAAAGGAATACTTTCAGACAAATGCTGGATACTACAAGGGTCTAATATCCTTGATTGCTGGTTTGCCTTATGAGACTATTGATAGTTTACGCGAGACAGTTAGATGGTGTTCTGAATACTGGTCTGACCAGAGTTATCATATGAACATATTGATGATTAAGTTGTTAGGTAAACCATCTCTCAATCATAACTCAGAATTTGATTTGAATTGGAAAGATTACGGTTATAGGGAGTCTCAGTTCCCCAAAGATGATATAAAGTGGGATATGAGTATCAATCCGTTCTATAAGTTCCTCTATGAGTATGTGGCGAACTCTGGCGAGTACATTAAGTGGGAAAATGATTATACCAACATGTATGATTGTTTTAAATTCTGCGTGGAAGAGTTTAGTCAGGCTAAATTGAAAAACGCACTAGACCCATTCATGTATGATAAGTTCTTTATTGACCCAACTGTCAAATGGAGTGACTTTGCTACTAAGACACATATGGAAAGAAGAGAATCACATATTCTAGAACATGTAGATGGATATATTGAGAAAAAATTATTGAGAGGTTAGTGTCTTTCTCATACTTTCAATTCCAGAAGAAGATAACATAACACCCGCTACTTGTGGGTCAAACGGACTATAGTCAACTCTCTCTACTGCTCTTGTTACATGTTGTGTCATTTCAGCCTGAGATTGTCTTTGGAGTTTCAGCATATTTGCAGTCACAGTTTGTGGGTCTATTCCCTGTTCCATTTGCATTGCGCTCATAATAGCTACTCTGTCCATCATTTCATGCCACGCGCCTACTAGTTGTTGAGACTCTTGGAATGTAATCACATTTGATTTTGCATTTGGGTCATCTGACATATTAAGACCTATTTGCTTTATAAAGTCTGAACTAGCTTTATCGTTGCTTAAATCTTCTCTGAGACCAGAATAAATGTCTGGGTCAAAAGGTCTTGGTGGAAGAGGAGCGCCATCAACTTCAGTATGTTGTTGATTGAATTGGTCTAAATTTGCCATCTCTGGGAACATCGCTGGGACACCACCAGAAGCCATTAATCGGTCTTGGATTCCCGATAGTTTTTCATCGTATCTTTTTCTTGCATTTCTTCCTTGATGTCCGCCCATAGTATCTGGTCTTACTCCAAGTGCTTCCATTTCATCTAAATATTCTTGTTGGGATTCAAATGGTCTAGGTTTATTGCGGTTTGCTATTAATTCTTTAATTGCTTTTTCCACCATCCCAGAGATAGCTCCCATTCTCTTTTTTGCCAGGCCTGGGTTGCCGCTGATGGGGTTCAAATCATCTGATAATCCCGAATGATTTGTTACTCCATCTTTGGTATGATACAAATCATTATAAACATCCGAAGCCATGAGGTATCCATCTATTGAAACTGAACCTAAAATACTTGGTACAAGAATTCCAATCCCCTCTAAAATAGCACCATTTATATCTCCCCTCCCAGCTCTTTCAGCAGTAAAGTAAGCTCCTGCTCCCATTCCTGCTACTGGTAGTACTTTTAGTCCAAATGACCCAGCTGCTTTTGCTATTGATTTTGCAATTGCTTTAGATGATGCCAAAGAACCACCAGCATCAGCAACCGTTTTCTCTGGTATAACAAGTTTTTCTACATTGTCTAGCGCACTAGTATCTATTCTTTCCCTACTAAACAAGTCTACTACATTTGATGGTGATCCAGCAGATGATACTGAGGGTGTGGGGGTGGACATATTTCTAGCCGCAGTCCCTACAACATCAACTGTCTTTTTTACCATGTCCCCTGTCTTACTGATAATAGCGCCTGGGGCGTTCATTGCCGACTTTCCTGCTGATACAAGAGTGTCTTTGAGTGGTTGTATTTTTCGGCTAAGTGTTGATATGGTTGTAGATAAGTTATCTGCCCACGATTCTAAATTTTCCGTAACTGTTTTGTTTGCATCTGATATAAAGTCTTTGACTTTTTGAAATCTTTCTTCTACCAACTCTGATAAATCTTTTTCTTCTAATTGGTCATCTGGGTCTGCATCTTCCATACCTCTTAAAAAATTCAATCCCAATGCAGTTCCTATTCCTAAACCAGCGGCTGCACCAGCTCCAAGTCCTCCGCCACCACCAAACATACCTCTAATTGCATTTTCTGAGGGGGGTTGTGTTGCTTTGTTTTGACCAAACATACCAGATGCTATAGTTGCTGTATCTCCTTTTATTGATACAACTACTTCTTTTAAATCTTGGATTGCATTTACTACTTGGTTTGTACCATCACCATCTTGCAACGCGGAAGTTGCCTGAGCTGCGGTTACGCCACCACCAGAAAATCCTCCACCAGCTGCAGCCCTTCCCATACCTATTCCTCCACGGCCAGGCATATTACTCGCTCCAACTTGTTGATTGGATGGGAGGCCAGGGTTATTCACTAAACCAAATCCAGCACCGAATCCTACTCCTCTACCTACTGCTTTAGCTCCTCCCAGAAGACCTCTGCCGCCCCTTGCGAGCAGTCCGAAACCGTATCTACCGATTGCTCCTAATCCTTGTGGTATTAATTGTAACATTTATTGCCCCCAATTACTCTTTTTCATTTCTTCATTTCTCTTTTTAATATGACTTACTAACATTGAAATGTATACTTGCCTTTCCCACGGAATCCAACTTTCTATTTCTGTTAAACTGTATTTATGTTCTTGCATTAATAGAAAGTTAGTTTTAAAATAATTTTCTAGTGTTTCATGGAAAAGGCTTATACGAAAAAATCAAAGTATCCATTTAAATAGACAACATTTTCTTTTTCGCAGCTTTTACAAACAAATTTAAGTTCGTTTTCTATCGCGGGCATTGTTTCAAAAAACGCCCTCAATAAAGCAAATTGAGTAGATTCCAAATTTTCTATGAATTCTTCTCTTGCTTTTTCATCAAAGTCCTCACCATCAATGATAGTGTCTTCATAGTATACTTTGTCGATGCATTGTTCTGCTACTTTAAATATATCAGATGATTCGGCATCTTGTGCATTTGCAAGTTGAGAGATTTCTACTGGATTTGGATATCGCATCTCTACTGTTACATTATCTGCAAGTCTTATTTCTTTCGTATGCCCCTCGCCTGTTACTAATTTAAAGTCATTCAAATCTATCATGACATCATTGGGTTTTTCGCAATGACCACATAATAATCTGGACTCAACTATTTCTGATATTGAAACCTTTCTTAATTCCAAGAAAATATTTTGCATGTCAAATACAGGGAGTTCATCCCCATTGACTTCACCAAAAGAACAATTAGTCACAACCTGTTGTGTTGCCTTTATCATCTCCAATGGGTCTTTGGTTTCATTTGCCAAGACAAGCAATTTTTCTTCTTTTACTAAGAATGGTCTGAACTTCACACCCTTGTTGAGAGAGTGAATGTGAACATCTATCAGAGGATGTTCTGTTATTGGTAATGCCATTCTATTCCTCCAATCTTCTTAATTTGTACCAACCATCAAATATAACTGCGTTTTCAGTATCACATTCATCACAGTTAAACCTAACTATATTTTGAACAACTGGCATTGTTTCAAAAAATCTTTTTACTTCTTTAAATTCTACTTGAGTCATATTCTCAATGATTTCTATTTTCTCTTCTTCATCAATAGATAAGAACTTACCATCATACTTAACCAACTCTATACATGATGCAGCCATATCATAGAATTGTTCTTGTAGTTTTTCATCATCCAACTCACATAGTTCTAACGCGGTTGGGTATCTCATTTTTATTTGAAAGTTTTTTCTTATATCTACAACGCTGATATGGGTTTTGTCGGTGTATATTCCATATTCGTTGAAATCATTTTCGACTGTGTTCTCTGTGTCACAATGAGAACATGGGATTGAGTATGGTATATTAGGAGATTGGTTTAGTCTTTGTAATATAATCCAGATGTTTTGAATATCAAAAATAGGCAAAGTTGATGCATCCAATTCTCCCAATGAACAACTGGTAATGCATGTATACATGTCCTGTATTAACTGAGACCGACTTTTGTTCGGTATATCCTCAACTCGTAGTATCTTTTCTTCTTTTACTAGGAATGGTCTAAAACCAACATTTTTATCCAAAGAATAAACGAAAATGTCCGTTAACGGATATTCCGCTTTTGGTAACTTCATTACAAACCTCCAATGATTTAATCAATCCAATCATTAATATTATGAGCAATTTTACTTTTGATTGCGTTTTTAAGACTGTTCTTTCTGAAATTGAGTATTCCAAACAACCTTCTAGAATCACTTGGGTCAACCGCACGAGAAGACCACCTTCTAAACGCGAAGGTAACATTGACTCTTACTATTCCGTCTGCGCTCTGACCTACAGGTAAAATATTCATAAGTCTTGGAAATGCGTCATGTAACTTCCAACCCGCTACCCTATTGTCTTCTCTATCCAAAGTGTATATGTCTACTGTTCCATTATATTCATCTGGAAAACTTATCTCTTTTGATATTGGATTTGCTATTTCAGTCATCCATCCTTCAAAGTAAGACCTAACATCCCAATTACTGTCACAGAAAAATGTGAATGCTGCTGTGTCTCCAAAATATTCTATACCATGCGCTCTTTGTTCTGTCCAAGTACTTATTACTGTTGGAGTCCATTTTATTTGCAAGCCTGGAATCTGTGCTTCTTCACAGAATAATGATACTTCTCTATCAGTTGCGAAATTTGCTGGACTGCTTATTACAATTTCAAATCGATTAGACCTAGCAAGGTCATCCTTTCTAACCTTGGAAATGAAATCTTGTGTTTTAAAATATGCCATTAAATCGCTCTCCTAGACTTTTGGAATACTGTGTTCTTACTAACATTAAAGTCTTCTACTGGTAAGAATATAGCACCTTTCCAATCTTGTGGATTGATTTCAAAAAATCTAGACCTTATATGTTTTGTTAAATATCTTTTTACACATGGTTTTACTTCTGGAAATTGTGCCGAGTTTGACAGTAGTTCCCAGTTGTATCTCATTGTAGTTTTATCATCTATTGCTCTATCGTTTGATGTTTCCATTAGTTTCCCTAATAATTGGGCTCTCATCATATAAGGTAGATAGTGCAAGTTTAATCCATAGAATCCATCATTTGTTGGTTCAAATGGTAGACACAAAGGAAACGCATCAAAGTATGGAAGTTTCTCTTTCCATTTTGCGTCATACCTAAACAGATACATTGAACCTATATCAAATTGACTTACTGGTTTACCAATAGAAGATGATATAGCACTAGATGGACTATTTACGCCACGCATAACAGAGCGTACTTGGTTCATGTACCAATTAAATGACTTTCTTCCAGAATCGGAATTTGGTCTAATTTGTAGAAATGGATTTGCCATGGGACTATTTATACACTCGCGTAGATACCTAATTCTTTTTCAGTAATTATTTTAAACTCCCAACCTCTATCGGCACAGAACTCCTGTGCCGATTTCCACTTTGCTTCATTGATACCAAAGTTGGCAATCTCTTGTAAGTACTTTTTTGTTTTCTTTCTTGGTTCTGGGGGTTTTGTAAATCGTTCTGGTTTGATTTCTATGAGATATGTACCACCTACAGTCTTGAGATAGAAGTCAACAAAGTAACGATGTATCCTTTTATCTAATGGAGACCTGTAAGGTATTGCTATGGGTTCAGATGCCCACTCCAAAACATCTTGATTCTTGTCACACCAATTCATGAATTTTAGTTCATACCCAGACCTATAAATAACCTCATTGAGATTACCACGATACTTTTTGGCGTTTTTTGGAATAAATTTTCCTTGGTGTATATCTTTTCGGTACGGCATCTTATAAATAGTCCAATAATAACTTATTTACTATTTATTCGGAGTTTTAATCAATGGGCAAGACCTATAATAAATTAGACGAATTTTTCGGAGGGTGGTTGCCTGGCGGAGTGCCTAGAGGTGGCGGTGGAGAAGATGGCGATAAAGTTGGTGGTGGGACTCCTCAAGACAATGAAGAACAAGTTGCCACAACAGCAAGCGGTAAAAGTGGTGACAATCAGAATGGACAAGGCACCGAAACTGTAACAAAAAGTAAAGTCACCTTTCAATCTTTAAGTTATCCCGAAGGTGTCGCAAGTAATTCAGATGAATTCCCACATCAAATTCTTTTTAATGTATTAGTTAGAGACCATGATAAAGGTTCGGGTGGTGAATACTCTGGACTACCAGAAGCAGGCCGAGGTGAATCTCTATGGGATAGTGAAAACCTACAAAACGAAGGTGCAAAAGAAACGGTAAAGGATATAGGGTCAATTACCACTAGTGCTGGTCTTATTGCTACTGGATTAGGAATTGGTGGAATTAAAGGATGGGTTTTAGGTGGTCTGGGAGTCGCCGAAGGATACTCTCAATGGTTTGGTGACAAACTTTCTGAAATGATGTCAGTAAAAACCACAAGAAGAAATGTTGCTAGAATTCATATGGCAATGCCTACATCTCCACAAAATAAAATGATTGCTGATTGGCAACACGCGGATATGGGTGCTTTAATAGGTGGTTTATTGGGTGCTGCTGGAGAAGAAGGATTGATGGATGCTTTGAAAAATGGAAGTTTATCGGGTGAGGCTGGGGAATATGCAGCTAGGTCAGCTGCAGGCGCTCTTAATATAACCAAACAATTTGGTGCTAACATACCATTACAAGAATCAATACAACTTGGAACACGAAAAATTGCAAACCCATTTAAAGAGACTCTATTCAAAACAATGCAATTTAGGGACTTCCCTTTTGTATTTAAATTTGCCCCAAAAAATCAACACGAGTTATTACAGACAATGAAAATTATCAATGTCTTTGAAAGATATATGACTCCGCAGAGAAGACAACAATTGTTCCTTGACTATCCAGCAGAATTTGAAATAGTCTATATGTACAAAGGAAAAGAGAATCTTTATTTTACTAATTTCTTTAACGATACTGCTTTGACAAGTTTTCAAGTAGACTATGGTAACGGTGGAATGTATTCATCTATTAGGGGTACTGGTGGTGCTCCTTCAGAAATTACCATGTCTTTGGTATTCAAAGAACTTACTCTACTTCATAGAGACTCCATTGTTGATATTACCAATCAAGAACAAGTAATGGGTGGATTTGATAGAACTTCAATGAATTTAGGTGGAGCAACAATATCGGGAACAACGCCGCCGGTTGAATTGGTAAATGATGAGGGCGAGAAGGTGGATACCGATGACTCAACCAAAGTAATGAAGGAAGAGGTAACAGAGTAATGCCATTTTTTAGACAATTCCCAAGAACTGCTTATGTAATAGACGGAACAGCGATAAATGTACCAGATATATTTCGCCGTGTCGCACCCAATAGTTTAATAGACAACATGACTGTCATGAATTTATATGATGTTCAAGATGGAGAAAAACCAGAAAATATATCTTATGATGCTTATGGTACAGTTGATTATTATTGGATTATATTGATTGCTAATAATATTATAGACCCATATCATGATTGGCCCAAATCGACTATAGATTTACTCGCATATGCGAAACAAAAATACGGAGAGGCAAATTTGGGAAAAATACATCACTATGTTGATTCAAAGAATGAAAGTATAAGAGTTGATTATGATGAAACTAAATTTAATGCCGGCACTATAGGTTCAGTATCAAACATGAGGCACGAAGAAATAGAGGATGAAAAGAAAAGAAGAATTAAATTACCAAAACCAGAGTATATTGCAGAAATAGCAGGGCAGTTTAAAAAATTAGTTAGAGGATAATATATCATGAGTGAAGCCATTCAATCCGCAGGCGCAGTAAATATAGAAAGAATAGATTTACTTACTAGCCCAGAAGCGGGGTCTCAAACCATAGACCTCACAGACTATGTTGGCCAAATTATTATCCAAGAAAGTATTTTTACTAACTACTTTACTATGGAATTGGGTATGGGTGACGCGAGAAACCTTATTGGTAATGTACCTATAGTGGGTGGAGAGATAGTTACGATACGGTTAGTATCTAAACACTTGAAAGGTGAAAATAGAAATAATATTATAGAACAAAGTTTTATTGTTCATTCTATAACAGACAGGAATTACGCTACCGATAGAGAACAAACTTACATAATGAAATGCATAACACCAGAAGGATATAAAAATAACACAGTTGTTATAAATGAAAGATTTACTGGTTCTCCAAGAAGCATCTTTAATGACATCTATGAGAGGTTTATAAAAGAACCTAAGATTATAGGAAAGGGGAAAGATAATTCTGTCCAAGGAAAACCATTACAGTTTTTGTCTGGAGGAAATCCTTTCAAACGAGATAGTTTTACTTTTAATTCAAATTATTGGACTCCTTATAGATGCATGAATTTTCTTGCTGGTAAAGTTGCACCAGCTGACTTAGACAAACCGTTAATGCCAAACACCAGATATTTTCAATCTGATAAGAGTCATTATGTGGTCAGTCTTTCTAGATTAAATGCTTTCTATAAAGAAAATGGGGTAATCTATGATGAATTCAATTCACTCCCTGCCAACGATGAGCCTTTTATTTTAAACGAAAAACGGAAACAACATTCTGGATATACCTATTCAAGTCCTTTTGTATCCTCTCAGTATAATACTATGTCTGGATTAACTATTCCTCAATATACAAATGACCTAGAAGATCAGATATCTGGGTATCAAGGAAACATGACGGTTGGTTTTGATATGACAACGAGGTTACCTCATCACATGGAATTTGATTATACTCCCAAACATAGAGCTAGATTATCTGAAAACAAAAGAGTGATTCCTACTGGATATCAAGATTTCTTTCATATAGAAAAAAGAACTCCTCAAAAATTTTCTCCTATTTCAAATCCAAAGTCTGCTTTAAATGTAAGAATAGGGTCTTCTCAAATATGGAATGACCAACCATTTGGATATGATTGGAGAATGTTACAAGATGTTGCTTTTAGGGATACTGCTGTAGAAGAATTAAAACGATTACGAATTGAATTTGGGTGTGCTGGTAGAACAGATGTTGACTTGGGTATGTTGGTATCTTTAAATTTTCCAAACACACAGGAAAAGGGTGGGGGTACTAGTGCGGATGATGTTTACGATAAGAGGGTGTCTGGTCTATATACAATCACAGGACTTAGACACACTATAACTACTGCTACACAAGACCATCAAATGAGATTGACATGTGTTAGAGATAGTATGGGAGATATGGAATGATAAGATATCCAAATTTTAGTTGGTGGCAGGGTATTGTTGAAGATAGACATGACCCAGAACAGTTTGGGCGATACCGCGTCCGTATCATAGGATATCATACACTAGACAAAGCAATTTTGCCTACTGAGTCTTTACCTTGGGCGATTCCCATGCAACCAGTTACTTCAGCTGCTATATCGGGTGTTGGTTCATCACCTACTGGATTAGTAGAAGGTTCATCTGTGATTGGATTTTTTGTTGATGGTGAAGATAGTCAGATACCAGTTATCATGGGGTGTTTTGGGGTAGAGGATAATGTTCCTGCTCCAGATGGAATACCAGAGACCCCAGAAGCATTAGCACAGAGAGGATTTTTTGACCCAACTGGAACTTACCCTAGAAGAAAAGAATTAAAGAAGTCAGAAGATGAAGGTCTTCTTGATAAAGTAAAAGGACTTGTTGAAGATGGAGTTGGTGGTGTATTAGATGAACTTGGTAATAAACTTACAGGTGATGCTGAAGGTGTTGATGAAGTTGATGTTGGTAAGAATGTTTTAGGAGAAGCATCGTCATCTCGACTTGCGAGAGGCGGAGACACTTCAGAAAATCACTATTCATTAAAAGGCAAAAGAGATTCAAGAATAACAAAAATACCGCGAGGATATGCAAGTAAAATATCTGGGTGGACTAATATAGAAATTCCATTTGAACATGATAACGATGGAGAAAAAATTCCTGTAAAGGCAGGAACATATGAACCTACATATTGGGATGAACCACATCCACAGGGTGTTGAGAAGTCAGAATCAAAATACCCATATAACCATGTAAGAGAGACAGAGAGTGGTCATGTCTTTGAGGTTGATGATACGCCAGGCGCTGAAAGAATTCATGAGTATCATACTGCTGGATCATTTAGAGAAGTACAAGCAGATGGTACTAAAGTAGAAAAAATAGTTGGCGATGATTATGTCATTGACTTAAAAAATAAATCCATGTATGTTGGTGGGAACTTTGACCTAATGGTTGAGGGTGACTATAACATTAATGTTAAAGGAAACAAATACGAACATGTAAGTGGACACTCATATAATGTTATCAAAGGAAATAGACTAAACAAAATACAAGGTCATGAACTGATTGATACAGAAAGTACATATCATATGATGGTGGGTGGAAACTTTAATTGTCAAGTAGGAGTTACAGATAAAGATAAAAAATCTATGGGTAACTATCGACTTAGAGTTACTAACCAAATGAACCAAACTATTCAAGGGAAACATAAAATATTTGGTGGACAAGATTTCAAACATGTAGTCAAGGGTGACTTCCATGTTAATACAACTTTAAGAACTGGGCCAGACCCAGATGCATTGTTAGACCTTGCGAAAGGTGGAAGCGTTGGTGCTGATGCTTTTGTTAGTGGTGGTTCAATTAAATTAGAGGCGATAAAGAAAATAGACCTCAATACCTTTGTTACTAAATTACCCAAAGTGCCAGGCTCTCCAGTAGGAAGTCAAATCTCGTTGGTTTCTGATAGAATCAATCAGACTGCTCAAGTTGATATGGTGGAAAGAATTGGCCCAGTTGCGCCACCTTCATTTGTACAAATGATTGGAAACAAAAAAACTTTTGTTATGAATCCTACTGGAGTTGGTGGTATTCAAAATTACTTGGCTGGTGCTGGTGTAATTGAGAATAACATTACAGGGATTGGTGCTATTAATAATTTCGTAGTAGGCGCTGGATTTATTAATAACGCGATTGCTGGTGCTGGTACTATTTCTAATGTTACTGGTGCTGCTCTGCCGGGAACATTTGGAACACCTGCCGCTGTTCTTGCTGGAACAACAACTCAGATAATGACGAATGCTTCAATCTTGACGGTTACTCCGACAGTTGGTATTACTGCGATTACAAATATTCTTGGTGCAACAACCGTTACTGGTGTAGGATTGGTTAATGGTGCTCTTACTGTTACTGGATTGGTTACTGGTGGTACTACCATTCTTCAAACTCATGTTCATAGTGTCGGAGGAAGTGCTGCTCCTTCAACTGGAACTCCAATATAAGGAATAGAAGATGAGTTGTAAAGGAATAGGAAAACAATTTGGTGAACTCGCTGACGGTATTGATGAGATTAGTGATAAAATCTCTACCGCCATCGATGAGACTGCTGATAGTATTGCCAATGAACTTGGTATAACAGCTGCTCAAGTTAAGTTTGGAATTCTTCAAGGTAAAATTGAAGCTGCTTTTCAGAAGGAGTTTGGAGATTTAAAAAGTGCCTTGAAACAACTGAAAGAAGGTATTCCCTTATCTGAAGAGATAGGAGACTTAATTAATCTCGGTGTTCAAACGGTAGACTTTGTAAACAAAGCAAAAGAACTAAAAGAAAAGTACGGTGAAGGTAATATCGCGGAAGATTTCTTACGAGACCCAGCTGGTACTCTTAGGTCGTTTGGGGGCGATATTGAAAAACTATGTGAGTCAATGCCCAATTATGAAAAGGCAAAAGATGGTTCTATTAAGGTTACCGCTGCTAAGTTCCAACTCGAAGGAGGGGAAATAGATTTTGAAGAAATATTGAACGAAGGGTTCTCACCTACATTTGAAAGAATCAAGGATTCTTTAAAAAATATAAGATTGTCGGTTGAACCAAAAGAATCTACTGTAGATAAAGACTTAGCGTCACCATACCCATAAAGTATTATAAATAGTCACATGCTTAAACAACCTACTACAATTTACAAAGATTTTGATTTAGGATTTGCAAAAAATCCAAATACAAAGGATATTGCTCGGCGAGTAGATGTCGGAGCAGTCAAACAAGCGCTGAAGAACTTATTGATGACCCAATATTATGAGAAACCATTCAGACCTACATATGGTTCCCCGATTCGCGGATTGTTATTTGAACCAGTTGACTTAACTACTGGTACAAGTCTTGCGACAGAAATAAAGAGAACGATACAGAACTGGGAAAAGAGAGTCGTAGTAGAAGAGGTAGAGTGTCACCCAAATGTTAACCAGAATCAATTTAGAGTAAAGATATTCTTTTATATAAAAGGTATCAATGGTATACAAGAAATGGGAATGGTATTGGACAGGTTAAGATAATTTCTGCATAAGAAGGAAGAAAAATGGCAGTTAAAAATGTTACAGAATTAGATTTCGATACGATAAAAACGAATCTAAAATTACATCTAAAGAATCAATCAGAGTTTGCAGATTACGATTTTGAATCATCTGGCATAGGAACTCTAGTAGATTTATTAGCATATAACACACATTATAATGCTGTTCTCGCACACATGGTATCTAACGAGGCTTTCATTGATTCTGCTGTTAAGAGAAATTCAGTAGTATCTATTGCGAAGACTATGGGATACACACCAAGGTCAGCCCGTTCCGCGAAGGCAACCGTTGACCTAACAGTAAGACCAGCATCATCTTACACCGCTACTAATTTAACTCTCTCAAAAGATAAAGTCTTTACTTCCAATATCAATGGACGAAATTATACTTTTGTTCCAGACAAAGATTATACTGTGGATAAATCTACTGTCGATGGAGTGTCTGCTTTTAGATTTACAAATATAGTTCTCGTTGAGGGGACAAGAGGACAAACTTCAGAAGTTATTAATTCTTCTAACAGGTCTGGGCCAATAATACTACCCAATGATAATGTTGATACTACTACTCTGACTGTTAAGGTTCAAAACTCTATTACAAATTATAACGCTACTACATACGCCCTTTCAGAAAAAATTACTGGAGTTAAATCTACTTCTACAATATATTATCTAGAAGAAAGGTCAGACGGATTCTACCAAGTTGTTTTTGGTGATGGTGTTCTTGGAAAACAATTAGATGTTCAAAATATTGTTATATGTGAATATATTATTTCAAATGGAACAAGAGGAAATGGTGCTAGAACTTTCTCTTTCCCAAGTAATATTACTGGTGCTGGAGAAATAATATCTGGTAATGTTGTTTCTGCTTCTGCTGGTGGATATGAATTAGAATCTACAGATAGTATTAGGTTCAATGCACCAAGATTTAATTCCGCAAAGGGAAGAGTAGTAACTACTTCAGATTATGAGTCTGCAATAAAACAGTCTAATCCAAATATCAAATCTGTTACTGTGTGGGGTGGAGAAGATAATATTCCGCCTGTTTATGGAAAAGTTTATATATCACTACAACCTCAAACTGGGTTTGTTATAACAGAGACAGAAAAAGATGACCTTGTAAAAAATACTATAAATCCTAAACTTCCAGTATCACTAGTAACTGAGTTTGTTGATGCGGAAACATTGTTTATAGGATTTAACATTGCCGTAACTTATGACCCCAAACTTACTACATTGACTTCTGATGCTATTAAAACAGAAATTTTAACAAAAATAACAAATCACTTTGATACTAATGTTAATGAATTGAAGAAAAACTTTTTCTTTTCTAAGTTAAGTAAGGAACTTGATTTAACCAATCAGTCTATTATTGCAAACAATATAGAAATGAGAATAATGAAGAAAATAACTCCTTCTTTAAAGACTCCCACCAGATATCAATTAAAGTATAACAATAAATTATTGGCAAGTTCTGTTAGGACAAATTATTTTATTGCAAATATTAACGGCGCATTGGATGAAGTTTATATAACTGATAAACCAGATGAGACATTTACTGCATCACAACAATATAATGGTCAAAGATTTAATCTTGCGAAGGGTGACTTAATTCTTAAAACAAAATCAACTAACTCAATTGTTGGGGGTACGGTAGGAACAATAGATTATGATACAGGGTCATTAGACATAACATCACTAAACATAGATTCAATAAGTGGTGCTACTAACGATGTTGTTAGGGTATACATAACTCCACATGAGAGTTCAAAAAATATTTCTACAGATGATTTGGTTCGTGCAACCGAAGAACAGTCATATGCTGTCACCGCGTTACCAGCAAGAAATATAATATTGTCCCTTGATGATTCCGAAGTAGATACCACCAACAATGTTAAACAAGGTGTTGCTGTTACTATGATATCAAGGGTACAGGATGACTAATCGGATACCATCATATCTTGAATACATAAAAAACATTGCCGTCACTAGTGGCGGTTCTGGATACACTACAGCGCCAGCGGTATTAAT
>CESA01003306.1_pt1 | contig 14639 bp, 17 predicted proteins | sample 531061 | NCBI WGS metagenome assembly CESA01 (sample SAMEA2621254, study PRJEB7988) | marine metagenome | biome: marine biome (ENVO:00000447); feature: surface water layer (ENVO:00002042); material: "saline water (ENVO:00002010), including plankton (ENVO:xxxxxxxx)" | depth 5 m
CTACGAGCTGGAGGGGTGCAAAATACAACTCTTGGATGCGAGCTATGGAACCGTTGCCGAAAGCGAGGTCATGGCCCAGTCGGCGAATTATCTTATGCGGGGACCGGCGGGGATTACGGCAAGCACAATTACATACGATGGGGTAACCGATGTACCAGATCCCACATATCAATTTGATTTTAGGAAAAACACCGGAACCGCTATTGTGACAGATGATATATCCGGCATCACTGCTTCACCGCTAAATGGGGCATATAGCACAATTGAAGGCATGGTGTTTGACGGAACGGATCATTATGTTAATGTAACTCCGTGGGAATTTGGTGGAGATGATATGACAATTGAGGCGTATGTCTATTTTGAAAGCTTTGTTAGTTACATGAATATATTTGAATTTTCTGATGGTACTCAGTCAGATTTTAGTGTATTGATGCGGTATTATAACGAGAACAATGGTGATAGCAAGGTGGGAATGCGGATAGGTGAAGGTGAAACTGGTAACAATAGAAATGATACTGTATCAGGTGGGTCTATCAGTTTATCCACATGGGTGCACATTGCTGTTCGAATTCAACAGACGACTTGGACACTTTATGTGAATAGTGTTGCTGTAGATAGCGACACTCATAATTTAACAAGGCTCGCACCAACCCTGACAACACGGGCGTATCACTACATTGGAAGATATGGGTTGGATGATGGACTATATTTTAACGGTAAAATCGCTTACCTGCGTTTTTGGCAAGGAACAACATTATCTGAAGCCCAAATTTCAATATTATATCAAAATCGCGAGACTATAGCGTGGTCCACGGTTGCAACTACAATTCCGCCTGATGTATCCTATTCCAACCCCGCCACCGAAACCGGTGCCCTCTTCTCTTCCCCAAGCGAGATCGTCGGATGGAGCAATTTCAGCAACTATGTTGCCGACCTTTCTCTAAACGAAGATCCAACCGCGCGTGCTAACGCCAAAACCTTTACCCTAACCGTTAATGAAAACCTTGTTGTGAACGGAAATTCTACCTTGGGGGGCACATCACAATTCATCAACAACGTTGCCATCGCTAAGGAACCTAGTAGCTACGCGCTTGATGTAAGCGGAACCATTAATTGCACTCAAATATTGGTCAACGGCTCCTCCAGTAGCGGAGGAGACCTTGATGTAAGCGGAGATGTTCAAATCTCGGGGGGACTGGACGTGAACGGCTACCTCAAAGTCCCGTTTGGTTCCGAAGACGTGAGTAGCACGGCCTTCGCAGGGTACATCCGCTACAACAACGTGAGCAACGAGTTCCAAGGCTATGACGCGAGCGAAAATGCGTGGAGTAGTTTGGGGTCGGGGTCAAGCACGGATACGGCGGCGAGTGCCTCACTCATTGCAAGCGGGCATTCTTCTGAAAACTCCTACACAGTTTCGTCCACGGACTATTCAGCATATCAATTCGTACAGGATGGCACATTTACCGTAAACACAGACGTTTACGCGGACATATTGGTTGTGGGTGGTGGCGGTGCCGGGGGGGTTGGAAGGGGGGGACAGAATTACGGAGTTGGTGGTGGAGGAGGTGGAGCTCAAGTATTAACAATAGTTAATGTATTATTACTTGCAAACCAGTCTTATCCGGTGTTCGTTGGTGCCGGTGGTATTAATCAGGGTGCAATTAATGATGGACTTTCGGGTGAATTAAGTAGTTTTGGTACATATGAAGCACTTGGTGGTGGCGGTGGTGGGGGAGCGTCTGGGGACTCTGGTTACACACCGGGTGTTTCTGTAGCTGGATATAACAGTGGTGGGGGCGGGTCGGGATTTAGCGGAGCTACGAATGGAAAGGCCACTGGTGTGATGGTGGCGGGAACACCATCTTCGAGTGGAAATACTGGTGGAGGTGGAGGCTACAGTTCCAACGGCGCTCAGGCAGCGTCTGGTGGTGGTGGTGGCGCGGGTGGATATGGTGGCAGTGGAGGAGTCGATGCTGGATATGGTGGCGATGGTGGAGATGGGTTGTTAAATACTTATTGGGATGGTAGTGATAATTATTACGGTGGTGGTGGTAGTGGTGCTTGGCAACATTACTCGAGCGGATTTGATGAATCAGACAGCAACAACCCAGTAGGTGGTTCGGGCGGAGGGGGGGGACCATTCGTTTCTGGCACTCCAAATACCGGTGGTGGAGGAGGGGGGACAGATACTTCCAATCTGTCTGTAGGTTATGGTGGTTCAGGGATTGTCATTATCCGCATCAATCTAACGAGTCAGGTTATTGCAACCGCTATCGCCACCAGTGACATATCGTCTTCGTGGGTGGGCACGGCGACGAGTGATTTGGATATGGGAGCAAATGATATCACGAATGTTGGAAGTATAACCGCAAACTCGTTTGCCGGCGATGGATCAAGCTTAACTGGTATATCGTCTTCGTGGGTGGGCACGGCGACGAGTGATTTGGATATGGGGGCAATCCATCATATTACAAATGTGAGTACACTTGAAACCACTTATTTTCAAATAGGATCAGTTACCCCAACTTCAACATACCCAATAGAGATTAACACAAGTGGCATCATTCGTATGACAAGTTCATCCGCGGAGACGAATTATGAATGTCTCATTATAAAAAGATCGACGTCCAATGGGACTCTAATCGGGTTTATGAATGGTGGTTCGACTATAGGAAGTATATATGCTAATTCAAGTACTACAATTTACAACACAAGCAGTGATTACAGATTGAAAGAAAATGTTATTGCAATGACTGGAGCGATAGATAGAGTAAACCAACTACAACCAATGAGATTTAACTTTATAAGCGACCCAAGTAAAAATATAGTCGATGGGTTTTTAGCTCATCAAGTAAGCGATATTTGCCCACAAGCAGTCACTGGCGAAAAGGATGCTATGAAAATCAACAGAGAAACGGGGGTAGAAGAACCGGATTATCAAGGAATAGATCAATCTAAATTAGTGCCTTTATTAGTGGGAGCAGTTCAAGAACTCAAAGCCGAGAAAGACGCCCTCCAAACCGAGGTTGAAAGCCTAAAAGAAAGAACAACAACACTTGAAACGGAAGTTACAGACCTTAAAACTTTACTTCAATCCAAAGGAATTTTAGATACATAAAACATTTCTAGAGAGATTTATTAAATATTATATTTTTAAAATTTATAAATATAATATAAATACATGAGTTCAAGTAGTTCGCGCATAGCTAGATTAAAATATGCATCCAACAAGAATTATTTATTAAAAAAGAGTAGTAATAAGTTTAAGAAATCGATGGGAAATTTGATGGCATATGGGGCAAGAACCAATACGTTTTACAATCAAAATAAGATAAAGGATTGTTGTCCAGAGGAAGAAGAGAATGAAGAGGAAGATGATTTATCAGGAAATATAATATTGAAAATCTCTCCAGCTACATATACTGAGAAGATAATGAGCCAAGAGATAAGGTCAAGTTTAGGTATAGTAATACCTAAGTATTTAGATAGCTCTAAAAGTGAAGAAAATGAATATTGGACTCCTTACCAATATTATACGTTGATTCACAATCTAATGTTTAAGAGTAGTGCGTCAGATATAAAAATAGTAAGTTATAATCCAGATTATGTAAGTATACCTCCTGGACAAATAGGGTGGGACGATTCTTTATTTGAACTAGCTCCGGGATATTTATATTATTATGTAGTATTATCTAGCGGTTTACAAAAAATTCCAGTGAACAAATATATACCGTTAGTATATTTTAATAAAGCAGCAGATAATGATTTTACGTTAATAAGTAGTGGTCCAGTTAGGAATAATAAGAATTCAAATAATACATATGAAACAAAGGTAAGATTGCTTGCACTGGATAACGATGTATATAACAAAGTAGACATTAGCGGTTCTGCTCTGGATATCTAAAAAGAATATCTAAAAAGTGAAATATTAGAATCGATATCAAAAAAAAAAAACAGTTTTCAAAAGTCTTTTGGAAATATTGAATTTTTGGAGGATCTGGACCAAAATTTTCTCAAACTACTTTTGAAAATTAATTTTTTTTTTTAAAAAAATGGGTTTGTCTAGGTATATGTAGGAAATCCTTGAAAAAAACCAAAAAAAACATGTAGGGAGCTTATGCACTGCTGAAAAAAAGGTACTATTTGGACGTTTTTTGAGCAAAAATTTCAGAAAAATTGACCGAAAATTTTTGAAAAAAATACTTACAAAATACTTACAAAAAGTACCCGAGTTTTTTGCGAATTTTTTTCTTACGAGAATCAGTAAGGAAATTGAGTGGTTAAAAAGTGATTTTGAGAGCAAAAAAAAAAATACTTACAAAATACTTACAAAAAGTACCCGTAGCATAAATGGTTTGTTTTCGTTTTTTTAAAAAAATATCTTGTTATGTAAAATGGTTTAAAAATGCGTTTTTGAAAAAGTCTTAAAAAAGTACCCGTAGCATAAATGGTTTGATTTTTGTTTTTTCAAAGAAAAAATTGTTATGTAAAATGGTTTAAAAATGCGTTTTTGAAAAAATCAAAAAAAGTACCCGTACCATAAATGGTTTGCGACTATAATATTATTATACATTTTTGTTATGTATAATGATAACATAAAGGTCGAATTTTTATTTTTTATTTTTAAACAATTTAGAAGAAATATTAGCTTATATATAAATGGAAAAAAAAAAAAGTGGAAGTAAAAAAAAAAAAAGCAAAAATTTGGAAGATGTAGAGATATTTGAATGTAAAATGTGTAATTATGTGTGTAGTCATCGAGGTAATTATAACAAGCATTTACGATCTAAGAAACATTTGATGCTTACAAACTCAAAAAACGTAGAAAAAAAGGTGATTTTGGATGAAAATATGTTTTACTGTATATGTGGAAAATCTTATAGACACCGTCAAAGCTTGTATAGTCATGAACAGCGATGTAAATATGTATGTTCAGAGGAAGAAGATATAAAAAGTGATACACCCTCATACGAAGATTTAGTAAAAATAATAGGAGAGTTGATACCAAAGATAGGTAGCAATAATAACAACATAACGAATAACAATATAAATATTCAGGTATTGTTGTCTGAAAATTGCGGTGATGCAATGACAATACAGAATTTTGCGGATAAATTAACATTAACGATAGAGGATTTATTGAAGGAACGTAAAATGATAGGTAACGTGGGTAATATAGTGGTAGAGAATTTAAAGCCAATACCATTGTTAAAAAGACCAATTCATTGTACGGATGTAGGAAATAGTAAATGGATGGTGAATGATGCGCAGGATGGATGGAAAGAGGATGATGGAAAGAAATTTATAAAAGAAACGGGGTTTGGTATAACAAAAAAGTTTCAGATGTTGTGGGAGAAAGCTTATCCAGAATGGAAAAATAATCCATCTCAGCAGCAACATTATACAAGTTTAGTGGAACAGTTAAGTACCGAACATACGGATACTGATATAGAAAATATATTACAGCAGTTAGGTTCGAAATGTACTTTAACTGTAAAAGAAATAGAAGATTCGTTAAAGTAAGCTATGCTGAGATACAGAATATACATATTTTCTTATTATCGCATATAACATTTTTATCTTTTGTGTAGGCTATGTAAGGTGGACACAATGTACATATATGAAAAAGGAGTTTGATATTATCCGGTATTTGTCCGCATACCTGACATTTCATATTATGTTTATTAGTGAATTCGTTGATAGTATCTTTTGGTTGATAGACAAAAGAATAAACATGTTTGTATACTTCATCGGGTAATAATGTCAATCTACTCATTAATTGACATTATTTTTTGTTTTAATTACGTTTTCAATTATTTTTTAATAATGACATTTTCAATAATAATAACGGTCCAATATAATTATTTTTTAAGTATCTAATTATATTTTTTTTTACAACATTTTTAATAATAATAAGGGTCCAATATACATTTATTAGACTGATGATAAACATAACGCTATAGGAAACATATACTTTAGTATTATTATTATTGTAGTATGATTTAAGCATTAAAATAGTATTATAATTCCATACGGCTTTATTGAAATTATATCTATATATGATAAAAGATACATAATTAAGATATTTAAAAGCAGGTTTATACTTAGATTTAGGTAAATACATTTGTAAGTTGCTAAATACACTACTGGAGTATAGACCGTATCCTAATTTAACGTAATAGATTGTTTCTGGCATATCCAAGTTAAAATTGTTTACATATGGATTATTGAGATATAGGAATAAAAGCATAACGATGTGGTGTATATAAACTTCAATAGTAGAATCGTATAGGAAAAAGCTTTTTAATAAAGCAAGATTGAAAATGGTTTTACCGATAAAGGAGTTAGGATTTTTAAGGAAAATGCATAGGATACCAATAGCCGTAGAGAAAGAAATAGCACCTACATAGGTTATATGTCTATATATATGTTTATATGCAAAGATTGTATCTTTGTAATTAGAGATAGAATTCATATATTATTATTATTATATTTAATTTAAAAAAATTGAATTTAATATTTATGAGATAAAATAAAGTAAAAATAAATATGCGTACCCGTGGATACGTTGAAAAGTATGCGACACCGATATTGTGTGTTGTTTTAGTTGCGGTTTTTGGGTGTATGTGTTTGGTGGTAATGATAGTTTAAAATAATTTAGTATAAATATAATCCAAATATAGATTATAGTATATAATATGGCTTTTAAAGTTGGGATAATAAATGCTATGCGTAGGTTGTATGATAAAGGTTATATTGCGGCACGGGATGGAAATATAAGTTTTAAGCCAAGCAATAGGGATTTTTTTTTTATAACCGCTGGTTCGCTTAGAAAGGATGAGTTAAAACGCGACGAAATAATAAAAGTGAACTTTAACAATAATGCAACATGGTATGATAAAAATAGTTTACATAGACCATCTAGGGAGTTAACTATGCATTATTTTTTGCATAGAAAAACTGAAAATTATGTAAAAGATTTTTATGTCGTACATGCTCATCCACCGAATGCAATAGCGTTTATGGGGTTAGGTCATGTAAATAACGAGTTAAATAATATTAATATGACGTTTCCAGAGTTAAATGTGGGAAAAATAGGGAGAAATGTGCCATTATTTGAGGCAGGTTCTAATGCGTTAGCTACGGCATGTTCAAATCATCTTTGTAGTCCAAATGCAATAGTGGGGTTGAAGCAGCATGGAACCTTATGTATTGGCTCAGATTTAGCTAAAATAGAAGAAGATATAGAGACACTAGAGTATCATTTAGATATATATTTTAAGTCTATTACTTTATACAAGAAGTAGTTTTAATTAAAGATAATTTTTACCATGAAACCAAAGGGAGGTACAAAAATGAATACCATATATACCAGAATCTCTTAATTCTTCAATATATTTATAGTTATAGGTGGAGTTAAGGGATGGGGGGTGGAATAATTTTCGTTCGGGTACATAAATATCTTCTTTAGGAAGGTATTCTTTCCATATTTTGCTTAAAAATTGAGGACCGGTTTCTCTTATGACGTCCCATTCGGATTGATATCTTATGGGTTTATCACTTTTTTTAATTTGATTAAAAAAGGAATCTAATATATTTTTCCAGAAAGGTTGATTAGGTTGAGAAGCCATGAGTGCATTAGCGACGGAAATAGGATTACCTTGTTCATCTTCTTTGTTGCATGTAAGAACAATTTTGTGTTCTAGTAGGTCAAATGTTTTAAAGAAGTGGTAATCAAAGTCAACCCATATACCACCGAAGACGTACATAAGCATAATTCTAAAAATATCAATTTTCATTATCATTCTAGGTAAATTATTCCAGGCTTCTAAATACTCTGGACAATGTGTTTTAACAATAGTTTCCATATCGTGTTCATCGTATAGTTTGTATTCAAAATCGGGGTGATGTTCGAATACGGTTTTTTGACATCTTTGATATTCTTTTGGAAATTCGGAGTCGGGTTTTTGTTTAACATAAACTTGGTGAATAATTTTAGGGATCATATTTATAATATAAAACAATTAATAATAATATTTTCTAACGAAATAATATAATGCAAACTTTAGGATTGCCAGAACACATAAAGCATAGCGCGATATCTATGCTTGTATTTTTAGCAATAGCTGCGCCAATGACTTATAAATTAACTGATAGTTTAGCCAGACAAGTAGGATTCAGATTAGCTGAAGGTAATGGATGTCCTACGCTTTTAGGTTTAGTGGTACATGCTTTAGTATTTGCGCTAATAAGTGATTTATTGTATGCTACGTTATTTGTAGGACTTGATATGTAAATAGGTGTAAATTACATTTATATTTAATAATGTAATTTACAAAATAATATAAAAAAATATGGAAAAAGTATATAATGTATACGTTAACTAGTGAGAAAGCGATAAAATTTTATGATGAAAATAAGCATTTAGATTTTAATAGAATGAATGATTTATTTATAGATATAATAGGGTATGTATCCGATTCAACAAGTTCAAATTTATCAGAGAATGGAATGAAGGGTATGTTGGATAGTATAATAGGTAAGTTGGATGGTTTAAATACAAATTATGGTTATGTGAATACGTTAATAGAAAAGAATAAGGAGTTATATTTATCGGAGATGAGAAATTTATTTGAACGCAAGGAGACGGAGGGTATAGAAAAGATAAAGGAGGGGTTAGCGATGGCTAGTAATAATTTGTTTAAGGAAGCATTACAAGAGATACCAAAAAGTAATGATGGTTTAATTCGAGAGTTGGATGCTCAAAAGCGGGCATTTGAGTTAGAAAGTAGTAAGATATGTGATATGATAAAAGGTTCAAATGATTTCAATAAAATCTCTCAAGAGTTGGATTTAAGATGGGAAAAGATGCAAGTACGACTAAATGATTTAATGCAAGGTGCATTAAGTCAGACGAATGGTAATTTGATGGAGAAGATAGTAGAAAATAATTGTGGTATATCTTCGGTGCAAACAATGTTTAATGATTATTTAGAGAAGCAAAAGAATTCAACGTTGAAAGGTAAGGAGAGTGAGATAAAGTTAGAGATGTTGTTAAATGAGATATATCCGCATGGTTCGGTATCAAATAATACGGGAGAATCTCAATCATGTGATTATATGTTGAAGCGTGAGGGAAAGGATAATATATTATTTGAGAATAAGGATTATAGGACAAATGTTCCAGATGTAGAAATAAAGAAGTTGATTCGGGATATAGAGAATAAGAAGACGCATGGTATAATGTTATCTCAGAGAAGCGGAATACAAAATAAGAAGGATTATCATATAGATATACATATGGGATGTGTAATAGTTTATGTGCATAATGTGAATTATGATGGTGTAAAGATTAATATAGCGGTACAGATAATAGATCATTTGGTACCTCAATTAAAAAATTTGAATGATATTGACGAAACAAAGGTGTCATTAGATTTAATGTCAGAGATAAACAAAGAATATTTGTGTTTTATAGGTCAAAAGAAGCATATAATAGAAACGGTAAAGAAGTTTAATAAAGATATGATGAGACAGGTAGAGGATATAGAGATGCCAAAGTTAACATGTTTATTGAATAGTAAGTTTACAAATATGGAACAGTTAGAGTTTAAGTGTGATATGTGTGGTAAGTCAGGTTTTAAGAATCATCGTGCATTGATAACGCATAAGAATTCATGTAGGAAGCGCATGGCTCAGGCAAATACGGTAATTAATTTGTCAAATGAGCAGGAATCTTAAGTGTTTTTTCTAGTTTTATTTTTTTTAGAGTTGTGAGAATCTTTAATATTATATATTTTACTACCTACTTGTGGTGGTAAATTAAAAAACTTTTTATATGAAGGACCGAAATGTTTATGCATGTATGGTTTAATAAAATCTTTTACATCGGATGGTATTTTAGATGGATTACCTAGATATAGTAAATCATTACCATATTTAATGGATATAGTATCTTTGTCTATAAATTTAATGTATAAAGTTAATTCAAATTTTTTATTAGTATACGTAATAAATGGGTATTGTTTGGCGGACATAAAGAAAGAGCTAATAGCATTATCGGGATTAAGTATTTCCATAAGATAATAGTTCCATGTGTCAGAGGGTTCATTTTTCTTGTGTGTTTTAACGTGGAAGGAAGGTCCAGGTATGGTTTGAAATGGATTAAGTTTATCATCATTAGGTTGGAATTCAAGATTGTATACGAAGGTTTCGGTTAAATTACTATAAATATTTTTAGATAGTATTTCTCCGATATCATCAGAGGTAGAAGAGACGCGCATGGGTTGCATAAAATAAAATGCAGGGTCGCAAATAAATGCCTCATCTAGGTTAAGAAGTATAGCAAGTGCAACATGGCTAATTTTTAAGTACTTAGGATTAGAGTATATTTTAGGGATGGATGCTGGTATAAGAATGGATTTAATATTGTGTTGTTTAAGTTTATCTTTAAGATACATAGATAAAGCGACGCAGTTTCCAGAATGATGTAGTTTATTGGATTTATGTGAATTTAGGTTAAAAACGTAAGGGAAGGTGGAAAAGGGGCATTCGTCTGAAGTTTCGCTCATAATATTTTCAATGAGTTCTTTTGTGATAGGAATAGTATTAATATGGGATTTTTTAAAATGTTTTAGTTTCATAGGTTTATACATTATTATATAAATGAAAGATAATAATATACAGTAATATAATAATTTTACATAAGCTAGCTAAATGGTAGAAATATATTGATTCCAATAAAAGATAAAAAAATTATCTTCGCACCATTTTTTAACATGATTTTCGTATTTTTTTATATAATCTTGTTTGTTTCTAGCAAGTATATACAATGAGAATCGTGTAGCAAAGAGTGGATGAATAGGTCCACATACAATGGCATATTGGTATTGTTTATTTTTGATAGGCCCAAGTTTTGCGATCCAATAATTACCATCAACAGGTACACCTTGGAAATGAACTTTTCGTTTAGTAGGTGTATTTTTATTAGCATAAGAGTATCCTTGAATAGATGTTTCAACCATGTTTCCATCATATCCGTGGTTAAATACGGATAAATCGCTGGTATTAGTAATATTATATAAAGCAGATACATTGGTGTAATCTATACCAGTACCTAGAAGAGCGGTAGATCTAGATGTAGCAACTTGATACCATAATCCAGTATATGCAGATAAAGTGATATTTTTTTCAGTTTGTATAGGTAATAGGGAACGAATAAAAGGTAATATAGATAGAGTAATAAAGCGCATATAGGATATATTTAGATATGTATTTATGTTTGTTTAAGAAAATGAATTAATGAAGAGTACATGTATTTATTAAAATAATTTATATGTGATATAAGTATATTTTGAGTATTAGTAGATATTAAAACGCGTTGGTCTTGTAAATTAGGTGTATGAAGGATTCTAGATGGTTCATCAAATGTAAATTTTACGTTAACCATTCTAGAAGACATGTTTATTACTATTGAGATAGAAATAAAAAAATCAATTTTTAAGAAATAAATTAAATCTCTCTAGAGATTAAAGATGTTTCCTTTAAAGTATTTGCCAAAGAGAATGTCAAAAAAGGATAGAAAGAAGCAGCGCAAAGGTTTATTACAAGCAAGAAAAAGTTATAAGCGTGGAAAGTATGTGGATCGTCCAAAAGTAAAAAGTTTTAAGAGTGTGGAGTCTCCTCATATAAAAAAAGCGAAGAAGATATATAAAATAAAAACACTAAAGATAGGTAAAGAGTTAGAGAAAAAGACGGGTTGTACTAGAAAGTGTTTAAGAAAAATAGTAAAGAAAGGAATGGGTGCGTATTATAGTTCAGGGTCTCGTCCAAATCAGTCGGGTTCATCGTGGGGTATAGCTAGGTTAGCGAGTTCAATAACGGGTGGGAAGGCAGCTGCGGTGGATTATAAAATATTGGAAGAGGGTTGTAAGAAAGGTTCTCGTGCGTTGAATTTAGCAAGGAAGTCTCGTAAGAAGCATGGTTATGGAAAGCGGAAGGTTGCTAAGACTGATTAGTGGACCAGTTTGCAACGGCGGGTTTTCCGATAACTTCCATGGTTAGGTGATATGAATCATAGAAGTTTTGGTGGGCAGAATGTTTAATTTTATTAGTTTGAGTGGTGTATTTGGATGGGAATGCGGTATAAGACCATACTTCAAGCGTACTCCAGGGGTCGTATTTAGAGGGATGAAATAAGTTATTGGATATCGGAAAGGGAACATACTGCTGTAGTTTAAGGGTTTGGTCTTTACCGCCCCACTGTTGCCATGAAAATACCCATTTGGAGCCCTGTGGGATAGTTGAGTCCATAAGATGATTCATCGGGATTTCAATATAATAGATAGAATCGTGGTTATCAGTAGCATCTAAATGTTTTCTAATGGTATCTCTATAAGTACCATTAAGATTAAAGGCAGATACTCGGATTTCTCTATTTTCAAAATCGAAAGAAACGGTAATGGGTTCGCGTTGACCGTGAGACATGATTGTTTTGAGTTATAAAATCGGGTAGATAAGTATTTAAATTTCAATTTTTTTTTTTAATAGTTTAAAAAAAAAAAATTGAATATAAGGATTTATTTGTAAATAAATACAAATATGGAGGAAAGTAGTTTAACATTGAAAGAGATAATGAGTCTGCGTAATGACATAGAGATACGTGATAAATTAGCGTTAGCACTTGGAAAAGCAGAGGAACGTATAGGAGAATTAGAGGTTGAAGTAAAAAAGTATAATAGGATGAAAGAATGGATGAATTCAAAGGTTGCTGAAGGGATAAATTGGGATGAATTAGAGAAATATTTGTATAATTAAGTATATTATTTATATATATATATTATATATATATATGGAAAATGAATCAAAAAATTATAGATTAATGAATGAATTACACACAAAAGGCAGGCAGATGAAAACACAAACATTTCAAGAAATAATTTTAGATACATTAAATGAGATGAGGGAGAAAAAAAGTAATAATAATAATAATAATAATAATAATAGGGAGAAAGGTAAATCAGGAAAATCAAGAAGACGAAGAAGACGAACAAAAAGGCGAAGAAAGCGAAGAAGACGAATAAAAAAAAGTGAAAAAAGAAAAAAGTAGTATAATATATATGAATAAAGAATGGTACAATACGTTAAATAGAGCGCCATGGAATCCTCCGGGTTGGGTATTTGGAGTAGTATGGCCTATATTGTATTTACTGATGGGAATATCATTATTATTAGTATGGACAAATAAAAAATGTTATCCATATTGCAAGGAATTAATATATTTTTTTATTCAATTAGCATTTAATTTAATGTGGACTCCGATATTTTTTGAGTATAGGATGCCGAAATTAGCGTTATTAGACTTAGTACTTACGTTTTTATTTAGTTATTTAACGTATATTAATTTTAAAAAGATAAATAAGACGGCAGCATTATTGTTAATACCATATCTTTCTTGGTTATTATTAGCGTTTACATTAAATGTATACATAGTATTATATAATTAAATAATATATATTAAATATATAATGTCAAAGAAAGTTAGTTTTAGCAATCCAATATCAAGCACAGCTGGTGGCGGAATAAGTAATTTAGGATTAATAATATCATCATTGATGCCGCGTACGGTGAATGTATGTAGAGATGAAGACGACAGTATATTTTGTAATGTAACGAGGTTAATAAGTTTTTTCTTTATGGTATGTTTAATAATGTTTATAGTATATGTGATATACAAGTTATTAACAGGAAAATTAAAGTTAAGTAAAATGATGGATAATTTATTAGGAGTATAATGTTATATTAGAGGGTAAAAATGAACCCAATCTAATCCCATCTGATACGTACATGTCTCCATAAAAGTCTGGGACAGTCTGGCTGAGCCTTGTTTTTGAGAAAGACATACCAGGTTAGATCAGCATAGAGTGGTTCGCATCGCCAATATAGCCATTTTTTTGAAGAGTATATTGCCAATGCACCTTCAGCAGGAAAAACGCGACGCCCCCTCCCCCCTCCCCAACGCTTCGGGTGCTCGTCCAGCACGGGCTGTAGACTCTCTCTTAGTTTCTTGTAACCGGGAGGGCGGTAAATCCTCGCAAATTCTTCAATGTCTTTTGCAAGAGATTCTGGCAAGGAAAGCTGCCTTAGGACTTTTTCCAGAACCATTTTGTATCTTGTTATAAGTAGTTCATGTAGGCAAGAACCTTTCAATTTTTTATGAATATCTCTATAATTGGTAAAAATTTACAATGAAATCTCTCCAGAGAATTTTATAAAAAGAGAATATAATAGAATGAAAGGTATGTTTCAAAGGTGAAAGTAGGTTTAGTACGAGGAAGTTCTGTGAGGAATAAAAAAGAATATTTGGAGAGATTTCGGGGCGAATGTTGTAAATTACAAATGTAAATACAAATGTAAAGTACAAATATTTGAAAAATACAAATGTAAGAAGAAATGTAAAGTACAAATAAAAAAAATGGAAAAAAAAATATAAAAAATAATATTTTAATAATATATTACCTGTTTTGGTAAGAAAAAATATAAATAAAAAACTTTTCCCCTTACCATAATTATCGTCTCAATAACTTAATGATAGGCGAATTATTTTGTGAGCATATATGGTGTCAAATAGTAAGCGA
>CESA01014484.1_pt1 | contig 14516 bp, 8 predicted proteins | sample 531061 | NCBI WGS metagenome assembly CESA01 (sample SAMEA2621254, study PRJEB7988) | marine metagenome | biome: marine biome (ENVO:00000447); feature: surface water layer (ENVO:00002042); material: "saline water (ENVO:00002010), including plankton (ENVO:xxxxxxxx)" | depth 5 m
AATGGACTTTTTTGGTCAATTCCAGTAAACGATTAGAATAGCCCGCTTCGTTATCGTACCAAGCAATGATTTTTAGAACCTTACCGAATGATTTAGAAAGTCCGGTATCATAAGCAGAACTTAAAGCAGATCCCACTATATCAATGGAAACAATCGGGTCGGTAATAATACCCAGAACTCCCTTTAAATCACGTTTTGCACTTTCTATCATTGCTTGATTAAGCTTATCCATTGAAACGGTTTCGGCAACATTAAATGTAATTTCAGACATAGAACCGTTAGAAACAGGAACCCTAATTGCCCCCCCATCAATCTTACCTTCGAGGTCAGGAAATATTTTGGTAATTGCCTTGGCCGCTCCTGTAGTAGTAGGAATAATTGAATGTGCAGCTGCCCTAGCCCTGCGCATGTCTTTGTGTGGAGCATCGTGTAACCTTTGGTCAGAGGTATAACTATGAATGGTAGAGATATAACACAGCTCAATATCCACTAATGATTTTACAACCTTTACAATTGGTGCAACATTATTAGTTGTGCACGAGGCATTGGATATAACATTGTCCTCTGCAGAAAGTGTTTGGTCATTCACACCAAGAACCACAGTCCTCACATCCTCATCTTTTGCTGGAGCAGAAAGCACAACTTTCTTAGCTCCGCCCTTTAAGTGCCCTGATGCTAGTATTTTTGTTAAAAATAGTCCCGTACATTCTACAACAGTTGTCACGTTATTCTCGGCCCAAGGTATTTTCGAAGGTTCTCGCTGCTGAGAAAAACGCATACTTTTTCCATTCGAGAAAACCACTGTGTTACCGATAATTTCAAAACTTATATCAAAACCGCCATGCACACTATCGTATTTGAATAGATGCATCAAGGAATGGGTATCTGCAAGATCGTTCACCAAGCCTATTTCAATTTCTGGATCAAGAATGGCCAACCTCGTATAGTAACGACCTATTCTTCCAAATCCGTTAATCCCAATTTTTTGTTTATTCTGCATGAATGGTAAAATTAAGCAACAACTGGACAAATATAAATGTTTTGAGTTATATAAGTGTTATTGTGACACTAAGTCTTCGCTCGAAGTATTTATTTCAGGTGCTAATTAAATTCCAATCTTAGCCCGGAGCTGATCTTGAATAGCTTCTTTATGAAGATATATATTGATTGTCTTAAGCTTGAAATAAGCCTCAGATACATAAAGATAACCCTCCGGATAATTCGATGTTCCCCAAGAGTTCTTTACCAAGAAAAAATAACGACCCTTTCGATCTACATTAAAACCTATAATATGCATACCATGGTCATCAGTGGTTTGTTTTTCATCGTATGCTTTTTGACGCATTTCTTGTGTAACTTCTACCTCGCGGACAGGATTCAAAAAAGCCGCGGAATATTTATCAGCACCGGCATCAGAGAAATTTTTATTGTCTTTACCTTCAATTTTTATCTGAGCATCGGAAGCCGGGACAATAGCTATACCATTACGAAAGCTAAAACCCTCCTCAGAGACATCAGCCCCCCAAGCTACGGTGTAGCCACTTTTCAAAGCATGCAATGTGCTCTCAAATAACTCATTTATTTTCACATTGTAACTCTCATCCCACAACCAGTTATCTGGGATCTGCAGCATACATTTTTGATGCATTTCATGGTTGGTAAAAGAGGTTAATGAAACGTAATCATCCATATCGATTCCCAACGAATTATAAAATGTCTGCGGAGTGTAGCTTGATCCTTTAAACTTAAAATTTGTAGGAAGTACACCAATGCCATTATCGAGTTCTGCATTGTATTTAGCGAGCCACTCCGATTGAATCCCATTCCCCGATGACTTTGCCTGCTGAACAATCGAATCCAAACGATCAAACATTCCTCCATGATCATATTTATCTTTCTTTTTCTTTAAACCTGAATATACTGCCCGAGGAACAATGCCAAAATTTTTAATAACGTAAGGAATGTCATGAAAGGCACCGCCCTCTCCAAAATTAGTTCGACCATCCATTCTTATGAATTTCTTTGCTTTTTCCTCGTATGCCTTTCTTACGATAAACATCTCTGAAAGCACAATTGGCTCATCGCTCTTATTGACTCGCATAATTTCAGACTCCAAAAAAGACAAAGCAGAAAAGCTCCAACAAGTACCTGTTCTGCCTTGACTTTCGACAGGTGAGGCCGCAAGACGCTTAACCTGCTTAAAGTTATAATTGCTTTCTTTTGTGTTTTTAAAGCTTTGAGCGTTTGTACCTATGGCGACGCCTAGACACAGGGATAGTGTAAAAATTAATTTCATAAAAGATTATTGTTTTAAGGTCCAACCGTTGTAACCCATGGATGAGGCACTAGCTTGCAAACGATTATATTCCTCTTTGGAATAAGTTAAACCCATAGAGACTCTATGCAGTTTTCCTCCTTCTAAAATTAGCGGTACAAATCCATCTGCTGCGATTTTATTTTTAAAATTGATTGCATTCTTTTTCACTGAAAAGCAGCCTACAATATATTGTTTTGAATAAGGAACTTGTAGGTTTTCAGGAGGGATCACCTCAGCTTCTGCAACTTCTGTTTCTTGGGTTTCAACGGACTCACCACCCTCATTATTCTCAATAGCAATAACCTCTTCGGCAGCGTCATCGTTCAAAATATTTTCAGTCTCTTTGGCCGAATCCTCTGATGCTCTTTCGTGACTAATCCCTGAGTCGGTAGGTTGATACAAGCCAACTTCTTTTGTGTAAAATGGATCAAAATCATGTATAGATATCAAACCGGATGTAAAGAAATCTGACTTGAAAGGAATCCAAAATGTATACATCATCAACGGCAAAAGACATGCAGCGGCGGCATATCTCAGGATCTTTTTCCTTCTCAAGGACTTCACATTAGGATTTATTGTTATCCTTTCTGTGTCTACCTCAGGTACATCCTCAACAGAAGGTTCTTCCTTATTCACTTTTACAGCCTCAAATTCAAGCTTTGTCAAACCATAGGCATCCGATAAAAGGTTAAATTCTTTGTCCTGAGAAAAGGCGTAAAAACCATCCGTTGAACGTTTTAAAATACCAATTCTTGGAAACATAAGCGCTTTTCCTGAAGACAGCTCCTTTTGAAAGTTCAGAACCATTTCCTTGAGCTTTTCCTCAGCTTCAACATAACTTAAACCATTGTGATCAGCATATGCGGCAAGGAAAAGTCCATCATTGGTAGTTAAATGTTTGTTGAATAACAAATGCTTTGATGGAGGCACAATGATTCCTTTATCAAAATCAATTTTACTCGAAACTCGTTTAGAAACAAAACCCCCAAAATCAGGAACAATAACGCAATTGTGTTTTACAAGAAGGTCGAAAAGAATTATATCAAAAGAGGCCATAACTCAAAGTTAAAAAGAAATTCGAATCATTCTACACTAAGCCTTGAGCAGTCTTAGAACTTTATCGACATCCTCTGGAGAATCTATATTCGGCGTTTCAACATTGGTTAGCACTACCCGTATTTTCTTTCCATAATACATCCATCTCAATTGCTCAAGTGACTCTGCACGTTCAATTGCACATGATTCCATATCTTGGATCTCAAGCAAAATCTCTCTGCGAAAGGCATAAATCCCAATATGCTTATGGAATACAACTGGATTTTTAGTTTTAGACTGATTCGGAATGGGGCTCCTACTAAAACAAAGTGCATCGCTATTTACATCCATCACTACCTTAATCCGATTTTCATTTAAAAAGTCAGACTCAGAAGAACTTGCAATTGCCAATGTGGAAATATCAACAGCATTATCCTGAAAAGAATGAATTAATGCATCTAGCTGTTCAGAACGAATCAATGGTTCATCACCCTGTACATTAATGACCACATCAAAAGAATCTAAAGATGATGCCAACTCAACACATCGACCGGTACCATTTACATGATGTACACCCGTCATGGCTGCATCTCCACCAAATGACTCTACCTCATCTAAAATACGTTGATCATCGGTCGCGACAATAACCTTTGAAATCAAATTGGACTTCTGAACTCCTTCATATACACGACGAATCATGGTTTTACCTGCTAAATCAATTAAAGGCTTCCCCGGATACCTAGTAGATTCATATCTGGCAGGAATAACTGCTAGTACACGCATTAAAATTTCATTTGAACTTGAACAGAAAAATTACGCGGAGGCTGGATATCTCCTGGACGACTTGTATATTCAGAGTTAAACAGATTATTAACCATAAATCCAAATCGATAGGTGTCATTTAATTTATAACCAAGTCTTGCATCAAAAACCAAATTTCCTTTATTATATATCTCTCTATATTCTTTTAATCCAGGCAAAATATAGGTTGTCCCGCCAATAGGCTCCTCAAAAACCTTGTCAATATTTCTCATAAAGCCACCATATCGCATCGATATTCCTGCACTATACTTTTTATAGGTCACCTCTACATCTAATTTTGCCAAATGATTAAATCTATATTTTAAAATATTCCCTGTCGTATCTGAAAAAGTGGCTTGGTACTCCTCATCTGTATTAAGGCTAATCGGATTCATATAGGTATACCCTATTAAGGATACAATTTCAAACTCTCCTATTTTACCCATGCTATTGAAAGAAAAATCAATTCCCGTAATTCTTGCCGACTCGGCATTTTGTGCCCTAAACCCAATCCATTTATAGATATAACCCACATCTTCCGGGTCAGTAGTGTTCAGTATGATATCTTCTGGATTATAAATCCCAAAGGTGAATTCAATCATGTTCTTGTATTCATTAATAAATCCAGAAATATCGAGCATTCCTTTCCAATCACCAATTTTCACGCCTTGCTTGATTCCAATTTCTCCGGCCCAACCAATCTCAGGCCTTAAATCTGCATTCGGAAAAATATTTAAAGCACCAACACTAGTTTGTATGAAACGTTCACCTACTGCAGGGTAGCGTATACCTTGACCAATAGAGGCACGGAGGTGCGTATACTCTGCCAGCTTATAATGAAATCCAGAACGCGCTACAGGATAAAAAGGCAGCACCGCTGAATCTTTTTTAGCGATTAAGAAATCACTGTCTCCGCGTTGCCCATCCATTTGGAAATATTCAAGACGTAAACCAGCAGTGAAATCAAAATCACCCATGTGGTGCTCGATCTGTGTAAAAATTGCAGAGTTCCATGAGCTATGGTCTCCAAAAAGAGCTGAATTCACAGCGTTGTACAAACTTGAGGCTCCAGAGGTCAGGGTCAAACCATTGGCATATGATTTTTGAAATTGATAATCATTATTATACACAGTTCCGATACTATTCTGATCCTCATTTCCAAGAATTATGTTCTTTACATAATATATTCTGTTTTTAAAAGTATGCCGATTGTTATGCCTATCGATAACCTTTAGATAAGGATCAATAAACAATCTATGCCCGAGTGTATAAGTTAATGTGGAGGCTGCATCACTTGTATCAATCCCACCCTGTGGCGTATAACCCAAGGAATCACTTTCCCAAATTAAAAAATTACCCGTTTTTTGAATCTGATAATTATACCCAATCCCTGCTTTTACTTTTTTCCATTTTTTCGGTCGATAATAAAGTGTTCCGCTAACACGTCCTCGATATTCGAACTCTTCGTTTTTGTATCCATCATCATGGAAAAGCGTCGATGATATGGTATAACCTACATTCTTGAACATTTGACTTCTGTAGAACTCAATCTGTTGGGTCATTGGATTGGTATCCCACCATTTTAAAGAAGCTCGTCTTGGGTTGTCATAAATACCGTATTGTACCTTAAGCTTTGTCACTGGCGTAGTGCCAGGTTCACGCTCCCTAATTGCAATAATACCATTCAGTGCTCCACTTCCATAAAGTACAGATGAGGCTCCTTTCATTACCTCAATTTGAGCGGCTTGCTCTATAGGTATTGCATTCCACTGCGTATCTCCCGCATACGCCGACAATAGCGGCATTCCATTCCACAAAAGCAAAACTCGACTACCCGCTCCATAAGAAAAGCCACTTCCTCCGCGAATACTTACCTGACCATCAAACGTAGAGACTCCAGGTGTTTGTTCTATCGCCTGGTCTAGACTCGTAATCCCCTTGTTATCGATTAGCTCGGGTTTAATAATTTCAATCGATACCGGTACTTCTTCGATGGCTTGTTTTCTGCGGCCCGCAGAAACAACAACCATTTGAAGATCCGTAACAGGTTCACCTAGCTTTATCTTTACCTTTCCCGGTGAATCGACAACAGTTGAATCGGTATTATATTGAAGCATCTTTGTGACCAAGGTGACAGGAAAAGAGGTTGTCCTTAATGTAAATTCACCTTCAAAATTGGTAATTGCTTTATTTCCGTCAGAAGCGAAAACCTTAGCGCCTATAATGGCTTCTCCCGAATTTAGATCCGTTACAACCCCCGTTAGTTGACCGAATGAAAAGAAGGGCATTACACCCAGGCAAAGAATGAATAAAACTTTCCGCATATGATTTCTTTTTTAAAATTGAAACTGAAGCTGTAAAACAAAACTTCTTGGAGGTTGTATGTCTCCGGGTCTTGTTACGTACTCTGCGTTTAAAAGGTTGTTGGCAATGAAATTTATTTTCATGCTATCATTAATTTTATACCCCATTCTCGTATCAACTACAAAGCTCCCTTTGTTAAATTTAGCTCTGTAGTCGGCTAATCCCGGTAAAATATATAGCTCGGCATCTGTAGGGTCTACATCTTCCTCGAAAACAGCGTCAATATTTTGCATATAGCTATTGTATCTGCAACTGAACCCAACAAAGAACTTCTTATATGTTGCCTGAATATCAACCTTTGCTAAATGTCTGAAGCGATACTTAAGAAGGTTTACACTTGTATCTGAAAAAGTTTGTCGGTAAATAGAATCTTGATTTAAGCTCACAGGATCCATATAGGTGTATCCGAGCAAAGAGGTTAGCTCAACATTACCTATTTTACCCATGCTGTTAAAAGAAAATTCCAGACCTGCAATTCTTGCTCTTTCAGCATTTTGTGCCTGAAAACCGACCCAATTTAAAATATAGCCTAAATTATCATTAGGATCGGTAGATAAGGCAATGGTATCTGGGTTATAAATACCGAAAGTAAACTCAACCATATTGCTATACTGATTGAGGAATCCCGAAACATCAAAATAACCTTTCCAATCCCCCATTTTCAGGATCTGCTTATAGCCTATTTCTGCTGCCCATCCTTTTTCTGGCTTAAGGTCGGGATTATTGAAAATGATTAATCCGCCTACTGAAGTGGAAACAAATCTTTCAGCCACTGACGGGAAACGGATTCCTTGTCCTAGGGAAGCCCTAATATGGGAACTTGGCGCAAGCTCATAATGCCAACCTGCTCGAAAAACAGGATAAATAGGAACTGCCAAAGAGTCCAATACTTCGTCCTTGTTGAGATAATTAAAATAGATGTTCGAATCGAAATCTAAGGTATCAATCTTATAACACTCCAAGCGCATACCAAGAGACAAGTCCATTTTCCTGAATTTGCTTTCAAGCTGCGCATATGCAGCCGCATTTTCAGACAAATGATCTCCAAATACACCACTCACAACCCTATTATTGGTGTTCGAAAAACCTGCAGTCAAGGTATTACCAGCACTGATATTTCGTTGGAATTGATAATCAAAATAATACATCTCCGCCAAAGAACTGGCATATACATTTTTTGTATTTCCTGTAGTAACTAGATAGTAACGAGACCTAAAATAATGTTTGTTTTTAAACTTGTCATACAACTTAAGATATGGGTCTACACTTAACCTGATTGATTTTTGACGGTCGATTGTGTTGTCCTGAGGCTCTAGACCCATGGAATCATTTTTCCATAACACGAAGACCCCAATGTCCTGGTATTGCATATTGTATGAAAGGCCTGCTTTAAGGTTTTTCTTTTTTTCTGGTTTAAAATAAAATGAGCCATTCAAACGATAGCGCTCCTCATTTTCCTCCTTTCTAAAACCAGAATCAATATAGGCATTCGCTCCGATTGTAAACCCGCTGTTTTTCTTGGACTTGCCGTAATAAAGATCAGCCAAATGAAAGGTTGGATTTTTATCCCACCATTTCATGGAACTACGCCTTGGATTGTCATAAATTCCTGATTGAATTTTTGCCTTAAAGATACCTTTCGGACCAGGCTCTTTTTCACTGAGTGCTATTACACCATTCAAGGCTCCACTTCCATAAAGTACAGAAGAGGCTCCTTTCATAATTTCAATTTGTGAAGCTTGCTCCATCGGAATCGCATTCCATTTTGCATCTCCAACATCAGGAGACATCATAGGTATACCATTCCATAAAAGCAGCACTCGACTTCCCGCGCCATAGGCAAATCCACCGCCACCTCTTATACTCACCTGACCATCCATTGCATAAACCCCCGGACTTTGGTCAACAACCTGCTCCAAGTTGGAATATCCTTTGTTATTTATGAGCTCTGGTGTAATGATCTCCATGGACACAGAAACATCCTCAATATTTTGGTTTCTCCTACCCGCAGAAACAACAACAGCTCTCATTTCTAGCACTTGCTCAAAAAGCTCAAAAGAAATTATCTGTGATTTTTTAACTTCAATAGAATCTGACATGTATCCAGCAATTGAACACTTTATCCAAGCAGGAAATTGATTAACAGGGAGGGTAAATTCTCCATTTACGTCGCAGGCAGTCCTTACACCACCGCCCATTACCTCAACTCTTGCACCCACTAATAACTCTCGCGAATTGCCATCTTTTACGATACCGCTCACCTGTGAATAAGAATTTAAAAAGCTGAAACAAAGAGAAAATAAAAGAAGGAATCGAAAGCTAAATCTCATCTAAAATTTTGTTATCTTAATATAACGAAACTAATAAAATTTTGGAGAATCAAATAGAACTATATAAAATCGCTGCCGCTTACCTTCACGGATTCAAAAAAAGTAAATTAAAAATACTTTTGAAGCGAACCGGAGGACTTAATTTAATTTTTGAAGAGACTTATTCAAATTTACATGTTCAGACAGGACTGGCTATCAGCACACTACAAAAAATGAAAAGAGAAAAAGCACTAAAAAGTGCGCGGCATAATATAGAATTCAATAAAAGTCATCGTATTCGTTCTTTGTTTTTAAATGATAATGCATATCCATACCAGCTTAAAGATTGTAAAGACGGGCCTATACAGTTAAATATAATCGGTGATATAAGTTTTGAAAACAAGAAGATTATATCAGTTGTCGGCACAAGAAAATGTTCGCCAAGCAGCAAGCAAATCGTTGACCAACTTATAGCGTCCCTCAAAGGTTTAGATATTATTGTTGTAAGTGGACTAGCCTCTGGTATTGATACCTTAGTGCATGAATACTGCCTGAAATACGAGGTGCCTACCATTGCAGTTCTTGGACATGGCTTAAATATGATTTACCCCAAAGAAAACAGATCCTTGGCAAAGGAAATAATCGATTCACGGGGTGCATTAATCAGTGAATTTCATTTTGAACAAAGGCCAAATAAATATTCATTCCCTCAAAGAAATAGAATTATTGCAGGTATAGCGGATGTAACTATTGTTGTCGAATCTCCCATAAAAGGAGGTTCAATGATCACAGCTGAGTTGGCAAATAGCTATTCAAGAGAGGTAATGGCATTCCCGAATTCCATCGACAAAAATAGACTTGGAGGATGTAACCAGTTAATTAAAACAAATGCAGCACATATGATCACTTCTCCTGAAGATTTATTTGATTTAATGAATTGGGAAATTAAGACGGAAGAGCAAAATTGTTCCGAACCCACAATACTTTCTCAAGAAGAAGAAGGGATTATAAAAACCATTAAAAAACATAATGAAATTCATATTGACAAAATATTTGAATCATCAAATCTACAACCATCTGTAATTCAAGCATTACTCATGCAATTAGAGCTAAAAAACTACATCTTTAATCCTTCAGGTCTTTTTTACTCTTCAAGAATTTAAACCTTAATTTCTCATTGACTTTTTTTAAGTAAAATGTTGGGTTAAAAAACTATTTGCATTACTTTTATCCAAAGTTCTTTTTATAAACTTATGAAGAAAGGATGAGGGATTGGCCCTTTGACTCCTTGGCAACCTGTTCTTAAGAAATAAGGTGCCAATTCCAACGGATAATTTCCGGTAGATAAGTTAGTGTGACACCCTCGCCCTTCTTCACTTAAATTTATATATGAAAATCAATATTAAATCCCTTTTGGAAGATCAGATCTTAGTACTTGATGGCGCCATGGGGACCATGATTCAAAGGCACAAATTTGAAGAATTTGACTTTAGGGAAGGAGCATTTGAGGATCACCATAAACCCTTAAAAGGCAACAATGACCTTTTGTCGATTACACGACCAGAAATCATTAAGGATATTCACCGTGCCTATTTTAATGCGGGAGCAGATATCGTGGAAACCAACACCTTCTCAGGAACAAGTATTGCACAAGCGGATTACGATTTAGAGCATGCCGTATTTGATATAAATTATAAGAGTGCACGTCTGGCAAAAGAAGTTGCTAATGAATACAATGATAAGCCGCGTTTTGTTGCGGGCTCAATAGGACCCACAAACCGAACAGCTTCAATTTCACCTGATGTAAATGACCCCGGATACAGAGCGATCACATTTGATGCCTTGAAATTAGCCTATAAAGAACAAGTTAATGCACTGATTGATGGTGGAGTTGACTTATTATTGGTTGAAACTGTATTTGACACGCTGAATGCAAAAGCAGCACTTTTCGCAATACAAGAAGTTTATAGTGAAAAGAAAATAACACTTCCGATTATGGTTTCTGGAACCATTACGGATCAAAGTGGTCGTACCCTTACCGGACAGACCACAGAGGCATTTTTAATCTCCTTATCCCATATCCCATTGTTGAGCATTGGATTAAACTGTGCTCTAGGTGCCAATATGATGCGGCCCTATCTTCAGATTCTCAATAAAAAATCTACTTTTCCAGTTAGCGCACATCCCAATGCTGGATTACCAAATGAATTTGGAGAATACGAGGAGTCGCCAGAAATTATGCGCGAACAAATAAGAGTTTTCTTGGAAGAAGGACTAGTTAATATTATTGGTGGCTGTTGTGGAACAACTCCCGAACACATCAAAGAGATTTCTGAAATGGTTCAGCAATATAAACCAAGAAAGTTTTGAAGATGGAAAAACTTACACTTCAACTTTCAGGCCTAGAACCACTCATTGTATCAAAAGAAAGCAATTTTGTAAATATTGGAGAGCGAACAAATGTAACAGGTTCACGGGCCTTTCTGAGACTGATTCAATCAGGAGACTACGAGTCAGCTGTTGCTGTTGCTTTAGAGCAAGTAAATGGTGGGGCACAAATTATCGACATCAATATGGATGAAGGTATGATAGATGGTAAAGAAGCAATGGTTACTTTTTTAAACCTGATCGCCTCAGAGCCTGATATTGCCAGAGTACCTGTAATGATTGATAGCTCAAAGTGGGAAATTATAGTGGCCGGACTGAAATGTATTCAGGGTAAGGGAATCGTAAACTCCATTTCTCTTAAGGAAGGCGAAGTACAATTTATTCAGCAGGCAAAAACGATTAAAAATTTTGGAGCCGCTGTGATCGTAATGGCATTCGATGAGCAAGGTCAAGCTGATTCATATGAAAGACGAATAGAGATATGTAAAAGGTCTTACGATATTCTTGTTCAAGTCGTCGGTTTCAATAAACAAGATATTATTTTCGACCCTAATATATTTCCCGTTGCTACAGGAATGGAAGAACACAAAACCAATGCTCTAGATTTTTTTCGCGCAACAAAATGGATTACGGAAAATCTAGCAGGGGCACACGTTAGCGGTGGTGTATCCAATGTTTCGTTTTCCTTTCGTGGAAATAATAAAGTGAGAGAAGCAATGCATTCAGCTTTTCTCTACCATGCCATACAAAATGGTATGGGTATGGGTATTGTAAACCCGTCGATGCTAGAAATCTACACAGATATCGACCCTGTTTTATTAGAATATGTGGAGGACGTTCTGCTCAATAGAAGAGATGATTCAACCGAGAGGCTCCTGGAATATGCAGAAACCGTAAAAGGATCAGGTAAGAAGAAAATAGTTGATTTATCATGGCGAAACCAAAATGTTGAGGCCCGCCTAGCTCATTCACTTGTCAAAGGTATTGTTGAGTTTATCGATGAAGATGTAGAGGAATGTAGAGCCAAGTACGACCGTCCAATTCAAGTAATTGAAGGACCTTTGATGGACGGAATGAATGTTGTGGGAGACCTATTTGGTAGCGGTAAAATGTTTCTTCCTCAAGTTGTAAAATCGGCACGCGTCATGAAAAAAGCAGTAGCCTACCTACTTCCTTTCATCGAAGCAGAAAAAGGAGGAAAAGTAGAGTCATCGGGAAAAATACTAATGGCAACAGTAAAAGGAGATGTTCATGATATTGGGAAAAATATCGTAGGAGTTGTGCTCGGCTGCAACAATTATGAAATTATCGATTTAGGTGTTATGGTTTCAGCTGAAAAAATTATCGCTGTTGCGCAAGAAGAAAATGTAGATATCATTGGACTAAGTGGATTGATTACACCTTCACTTGATGAAATGGTACATGTTGCTCAGGAACTAGAGAGAGTAAAGCTGAATATACCTTTACTCATTGGTGGAGCAACAACTTCTAAGGTGCATACAGCGGTAAAAATTGATAAACATTATAACCTAGGACAGACAGTCCACGTTTTAGATGCTTCTAGATCTGTGACGGTGGCCGAAAGTTTATTGGGAGAAAAAAAAGATGCTTTTATTGAGGAACTAAAGGTAGATTACGACAGACTGCGTTTACAACACGAAAAGCATTTAAAGGCAAAAAAACTCATTTCTCTAGCAGAAGCCAGAGCCAATGGACTTAAGTTAACTTTTGATACTAATACGATTCAAGAACCAAAAAATTTAGGTATTAGAATCGTCGACAATGTATCTATTGCAGAATTAATCCCCTTTATTGATTGGACACCATTCTTTCAAACTTGGGAGCTACATGGAAGATATCCAAATATTTTAAAAGATGAGGTTGTCGGAAAGGAAGCTATTCAATTATATAGCGACGCACTAGAAATGCTTGACAAAATCCAAAAGGAAAATTGGATAAAAACAAAAGGAGTTCTCGGATTATTCCCAGCAAATTCAGTGGGAGATGACATTGAAATATATTCAGATATAAAAAGGTCAAAAACACTATATACGCAAAGAACGCTTCGCCAGCAAACCAGGAAAGCAAAAGGCCAACCAAACTTAGCACTAGCAGATTTTATTGCGCCAAAATCAACTGATCTTATAGACTTTATAGGTGCATTTGCAGTGACAAGTGGTCTCGGTATTGAAAAATATATTACCCAATTTGAGGAGGATCATGACGATTACAACTCTATATTACTCAAAGCACTTGCCGATCGTCTTGCTGAGGCATTTGCCGAGTACCTACATCATGAAGTTCGAACAAACATATGGGCTTATGCTGAAAATGAACACTTGTCTAACGACGAGCTAATAAAAGAAAAGTACACAGGTATTCGTCCAGCTCCAGGATATCCAGCTTGCCCTGACCATACAGAGAAGATAGGACTTTTTGAGCTACTTAATGTGTCTGATAGCATTGGTGTTTCATTAACAGATAGCTTAGCAATGATGCCAGCATCTTCCGTAAGTGGGTGGTATTTTGCTCATCCAGATTCGAAATACTTCGGGCTTGGAAAAGTGAATGAAGAGCAAATTCGTGATATTTCCCACAGAAATGGTTTGGATTTTGAGTCTAATAAAAAATGGTATTCTTCTATATTAATTTGAATTAATTCAAATGAAATGCGTCTTATTGAGCGAAAAATACGTCAATTTCATATCTTTAGTTGTCTAAACATCTTATGTCTATAAAAAGAACTCTCCTTTGCATAGGTTTGCTAATTGCTTTTTTTGGCAGATCACAAGCCCCTCTTGCTGACTTTTCGGCAAGCCCTTTAGTGGCTTGCGTAGGAGAATCAATATCTTTTACAAACAATTCTTCAGCAAATGGAGGATCGCCACTTCAAGAGTTTGTTTGGGACTTTGGTGACGGAAATACGTCTACGGAGGAATCTGTTCTTCATTCCTATGCGCTTCCTGGGACCTACACTGTCGTTTTAGTAGTTACAAATGCCAATGGAGAAGCAGATCCAGAGGTCAAGGATAGCTATATCACTATTTTACCCTCACCAAATGCGGACTTTAACCCTATGGGATTAGGCTGTACTGTTCCGCTAACCTTGAGCTTTGAAATGAATGGTAGTACAGAGATAAACTACAGCTATGCATGGGACTTTGGAAATGGGAATACGGACAACATACCAAACCCGCCAGACCAAACCTACAACACCGTGGGTAATTATGAAATATCCTTAATTGTAACTGATATTAATAACGGTTGCGCGGACACAGTCATTGAAAACATAAGTGTATCAA
>CESA01023359.1_pt1 | contig 14282 bp, 14 predicted proteins | sample 531061 | NCBI WGS metagenome assembly CESA01 (sample SAMEA2621254, study PRJEB7988) | marine metagenome | biome: marine biome (ENVO:00000447); feature: surface water layer (ENVO:00002042); material: "saline water (ENVO:00002010), including plankton (ENVO:xxxxxxxx)" | depth 5 m
GATCGATAAAATCAATGTTGGAAAAGGCAAGCTCAAAGCACGAACAGGACTTATACAATGGAAAGCCGTGCTCAAGCCAAAGGACCAAAAAACCTATGATTTTGACTATCGAATCAAATTTGATAAAGACAAGCAAATAAACATATAAGAAAAAGCCCTCGCGGGCTTTTTCTATTTTAAAAAGATTAGACTTATATACCAAAAGCTTTTCTAACTTTGTGGCCCTAATCAAATGGTTTGTTTGAACAATTTGATTGTACGAAGCATTCTACTACCTCTGTTAATCAAGTAAATAAATGCGAGTTGATTGTTTAAATGAAATAATTTAGAGTATGAGTAAAAAGCGCAACCTAAAACCTGAAAGTCTAATGATGTCTCATGGTTATAAACCGGAGCTTTCAGAGGGTTCTATTAAATCTCCCATATTTCAAACCTCCACGTTTGTTTTTAAAAATGCACAAGAAGGAAAAGCTTTTTTTGAGGTCGCATACGGTTTAAGAGAAAAAGAAAGCTCTGAAGAGGTTGGTCTGATATATAGCAGAATCAACAATCCAGATCTTGAAATTCTTGAGACGCGTTTAAAGCTGTGGGATAAGGCCGATGACTGTGCTGTTTTTGAAAGTGGAATGGCTGCAATTTCTACAGTTTTACTTGAGTTTTTGTCACCGGGAGATGTTCTTCTTTACAGTTCTCCACTTTACGGTGGAACAGATCATTTTATCAAGGATTTTTTAAAGAAAATTGGTGTTCATACGATTTCATTTACGCCAAATGATTCCCAAGAAGACATTGTAAAGCGTTTAAAGAATTCTGGCATAGCGAATAAGCTCTCTATGATTTACATAGAAACACCTGCAAATCCAACAAATGCACTAATTGATATTGATATGTGTAAGGCTTTAGCTGACCGATACTCAACGGATGATAAAAAAGTGTACCTCGCTGTTGACAATACGTACATGGGGCCACTTTGGCAGCACCCCCTGGAACATGGAGCCGATATTGCACTTTATTCAGCAACAAAGTATATCGGAGGACATAGCGACTTAATTGCTGGGGCATGTTGCGGAAACCAAGAGGTTATTTCCCGAGTAAAGGTGTTGAGGACTTTTTTAGGTAATATGGCTGCTCCTCACACCGGATGGTTACTTATGAGAAGTTTAGAGACCCTAAAAATAAGAATGGAACAGCAGGCTGAAAATGCACAGCATGTTGCCAATTACTTAAAAGACCATCCCAAGGTTGAAAAGGTGTATTACTTAGGATTAATACCAGAAGGCACGGATGAGTATGCTATATACAAGAAACAATATGACTCTCCGGGAGCAATGCTGTCCTTTGATATTAAGGGAAAAGAGAAGGATGCCTTTGCATTTATAGACGGACTTAAGCTTATAAAGCTAGCTGTTAGTTTAGGGGGTACTGAATCTCTCGTAGAGCACCCAGCTACAATGACTCATGCAGGTGTCGACCCTGCCTTTAGAGAAGAATTAAGTATTACAGAAAAGCTAATTAGAATATCAGTTGGTGTTGAAAATTATGAAGACCTTATATGGGATATTGAACAAGCTTTAGAAAAGGTATAAAAATGAAAATATATACAAAGAAAGGAGATAAGGGACAAACTGGACTCATTGGCGGAAGCCGTGTATCGAAAAATGACCTTCGTATAAATGCTTACGGAACAGTGGACGAACTCAATGCACATGTTGGGCTTTTAAGAGACCTTATTCTCGATAATCAAATAAAACGAAACCTTCTCGAGGTTCAAGATAGGTTGTTTACAGCAGGTTCTTTACTAGCTGTCGGTGAAAAAGGGACAAAAATGAAGCTGCCAGAATTATACCCGGAAAATATTACTAGTCTCGAATCATGGATAGACTTAATGGATAAATCGTTACCTGAAATGAAAACGTTTGTTCTGCCCGGAGGGCATGTCACTGTCTCAACATGTCATATCACAAGAACGGTATGCAGAAGAGCGGAGAGACTAATTGTTGAGCTTTCAAATCAAGTTGAAGTACCTAATGTGTTAGTTGCATATTTTAATAGACTCAGTGATTACTTTTTTACCTTGAGTAGAAAATTAACGATGGACTTAAACGCAGAAGAAACGCCTTGGATTCCAAAATCTTGAATATAATTTTCAGAAATCTCTTTTTTTTCTTGGATAATTTGAAATAAAGTTTACTTTTGCCGATAATTGAAAAATATTAGCAAATGTACTGGACTTTAGAATTAGCATCTTATTTAGAGGATGCGCCTTGGCCAGCATCGAAAGATGAACTTATTGACTTCGCGATAAGAACAGGAGCGCCTATGGAGGTTGCCGAAAATCTTCAAGATCTTGAGGACGAAGGTGAAATTTATGAAAGCATTGAAGAAATATGGCCTGACTATCCGTCAAGAGAAGATTTTCTATTTAATGAGGATGAATATTAATCAATCGTCCTAAACTGAGAAAATCATCATGAATTTTCTTGGCCACTTGTACTTTTCAAACAATAATTTAGATTTAATGGTCGCTAATTTATTCGGCGACTTTTGTAAAGGCAAAAGCTATCTCAATTATCCGATTGCTACCCAACGTGGCGTATTATTACATCGAGAGATTGATTCCTTTATCGACAACCACCCCGCTGTACTAGCCGTTCGAAAAACGCTGTATACTCCCCTGCCTAAGGTATCTGGTATTGCCATAGATTTATATTTCGATCATCTTTTGGCAAAAAACTGGCACGAATACCATGAGCTCACTTTGGAAGATTTTTTATTAACTTTTTATAAACATACGTTATCAATAAATGGCATTTATCCAGATGAATTTCTTCAATTTATTAAAAAACTTCGTGACAGCAGATGGATAAATCTTTACCCTAGTTCCTTTGGGTTTCAGAAGTCATGTGAGGGTGTGTCACGCAGATTGTCTTTTGAAAATGCACTTAAACATGCCCCAAGACTAATATTGCCATATGAATCCGATCTTTTTAAAGTTTTTAAAGTCTACATGCGTGATGCTTCAATCCGTTTTAACGGTGCACATACGCAACGAATCAAATAATTCACTATTTTTTGGTAAGGAAATATAAAGAGTTTCTAACGTTACCAAGTTGTTAACTTTTTAGTTTTACTTTTCTATTTGACTTAGTTAGTGTAAATTTGACACTATATAATATCTATAATATATGCCAAAAGCGAAAAAATACACCGAGAAATTCAAAAACTTCAACTTAATTATATTTGGAGGAACCGGTGATCTCGCTTATAGAAAAATATATCCTGCCATATACCAAAGATTCATTGATGGTCAGCTTACATGCAACTACAATATTATTGCAATTACGCGAAAAGAAAACCACCAAGATATATTCAATAAAGAGATGGAATCCTTCCTATCACAAAACGTAAAAGAAAGTAATATTAGTAAGAATGAGATATCACTCTTCATGAAGAATGTTCATCTTATTCGGGCAAAGGAAGCTAGCGCAGAAGGTTACAAAGATTTAAAAAGCTTCTTGGCTAAATTTAAAGCATATCAAAATATTTTTTATTTCTCAACGCCCTCATCAGCTTTCGGACCTATTTCAAAGGCCTTGAAAGTCTCTCGGCTCGTTAACTCAGAGAGCAAAGTGGTTATAGAAAAACCATTAGGTCATAACTTAGAGTCATCGATTTCAATAAACGATGACATTATTGAAACCTTTAGTGAATCACAAATTTACAGGATAGACCATTACCTTGGCAAAGAGACTGTTCAAAACCTAATGGTACTGCGTTTTGCAAATAATTTATTTGAAAGAGCATGGGATTCAGAACATATAGATAGTATACAAATTACTGTAGCAGAAAGCCTTGGTGTTGAAAAACGCGCGGGTTATTATGATCAAAGTGGTGCCCTACTTGACATGGTGCAAAATCATTTGCTTCAATTACTATGTCTGGTGGCAATGGAACCTCCCATGGCGTTAAAAGCAACTGAGGTTCGCAACGAGAAGCTCAAGGTTTTAAGATCTCTAAGGCCTTTTACAAAGGATTCGATTCGAACAGAATCGATTAAAGGACAATACACAAGAGGCAACATTGAAGGTCAAAAGGTAAACTCTTACTTGGAGGATATAGAAAAATATGAATCCAAAACAGAAACATTTGTAGCGATTAAAACCTACGTTGATAATTGGAGGTGGAAAAATGTTCCATTTTACCTCAGAACAGGTAAGCGTATGAAAAAGCGTTATTCCGAGATTGTAATCAATTTTAAGCAAGTCAAACATAATATCTTCCCCTCCAAAGAAAAAATGAATAACAATAAGCTAATTATTCGACTTCAGCCAGAAGAACGCATTGAGCTTATTCAAATGACTAAGATACCAGGGCCCGGCGGTTACAGGTATAAACCTATCGCCTTAAAACTTGATTATGTAGATTCCTTTGAGGAAAGGTTTCCGGGTGCTTATGAACGGCTAATCATTGATGTTATAAGGGGGAATCAAACTTTATTCATGAGTCAAGATGAGCTTGTTGCTGCTTGGACCTGGATCGAGACCATTACATCAAACTGGAAAAATACAAATACAAAGAATGTTCTTTATGAGGCAGGCTCATGGGGTCCTGGAGATGGGGTCTTAATGAAAGATGAGTCTTGGGTTACCAAAACATGGAAAAAGAAATGATTGAATTTCAAACAAAAGGGCGACTTGAAGAAAGTTTATGTGACCACATAGCTGAAATTATGCATTTGGCTATAAAAGAAAAAGGGTTCACTAAATTACTGCTATCAGGAGGAGGAACACCTAAGCAACTTTACAAAAGACTTTCTGCGCTTAAACTAGACTGGAGTAAAGTGAAAATCGGCCTAGTTGATGAACGATTTGTCTCGATTGACTCACCGTTTTCAAATCAAAAAATGATTTCTGAAATTCTTCTGCAAGACTCAGCAAAAGATGCTACACTCATCGGGATGGTGCAAAACATAGAAAATTATACTGAAAATTTGGAAACAGTCAATAAATTGTATGAGGAACTAAATGAGGCAGATGTTGTTTTGCTCGGCATGGGCGCCGATGGCCATACAGCTTCTATCTTTCCTGGAGATCAGTCATCTATTCAATGTACTCAAGATCAATTACCACTGATTAGAAACACAAATGCGCCAAGTGAACCGAAGAGAAGAATTACATTAAACAAACCTTTTATATCAAATGCAAAGCACATTTTTTTAATGATAACCGGTGACCATAAAAGACAGGTTTTTATTCAAAGTGACACAGAAAAGTATCCGATTCATAGCTTTAAGGAAGATATTTCAGAGGTATATTTCACCACAAATTAATTGTATATGCACAAACGAATAGTTGAAATAACAAAGCGTATTACTGAACGAAGCAAAGCGTCAAGAAGTGCCTATCTGAATGAGGTAAACGAAATGTTTGAAGAAGGTGTATATCGTTCTACCTTGAGCTGTGGTAATCTTGCTCATTCCTTTGCAGGATGCAACACCACAGAAAAGGCGGAGCTATCAGGAAACATGACAAAAAACCTTGGGCTCGTTACTGCATACAACGATATGCTTTCGGCACATAGAGTATATGAGAACTATCCTGAGGAATTGCGAGGTTACGCGCAAAAACACAATGCTGTTCTTCAGGTTGCAGGTGGCGTTCCTGCCATGTGTGATGGAGTTACACAGGGTAAAGACGGTATGGAGCTTTCGCTATTTTCGCGTGACGTCATTGCACTAAGTACTTCCGTAGGTCTATCCCATAATGTGTTTGACGCAGTTTTATGTCTTGGGATATGCGATAAGATTGTTCCAGGATTAATGATGGGGTGTCTAAACTATGGACATCTACCCGTTGTTTTCGTTCCTGGAGGCCCAATGCCATCGGGGATTAGCAATGATGAGAAGGCACGTATTCGAAGGGAATTTGCAGAAGGTAAAATCGATAGAAAGACACTTTTAAAAGGAGAGTCGGACTCTTATCATTCACCTGGGACCTGTACTTTTTACGGAACGGCAAATAGCAATCAAATGCTAATGGAAATCATGGGCATGCAGCTACCTGGCTCAAGCTTTGTCAATCCTGATACAGTTCATAGAAATTTGCTCAATGAAAAGGCAGTAGAATTTGCTGCAGAAAATGCCAAGTTAGGGTTGGAAAGATCTATTTCCAGAATCATCAATGAAAAATCAATTGTAAATGCGATTATTGGTCTATTAGCAACAGGCGGATCTACAAATCATACCATACACTTAATTGCCATTGCGAAAGCCGCAGGAATTATCATTGATTGGGAAGACATGTCGGAATTATCAAGCTTTATACCTTTAATCACAAGGATGTATCCAAATGGTTCAGCAGATGTAAATCATTTTCACGCTGCAGGAGGTATGTGCTATGTAATCAAGACTCTTTTAGATCATGGACTGTTACATGAAGATGTTATGACCATTATGGGTCAAGGTTTGCGCAAATTTACCAAAGAATCAAAAATTAGAGAAGGAAAAATTAATTTTGAAAATGGAACTGATGTTTCTCTCAATTTGAATGTCATTAGGTCAGCAGAGGATCCATTTTCAAAAGATGGGGGAATAAAAATACTAAAAGGGAATATCGGAAGATCAGTCGTTAAAACTGCTGCTGTAGACCCAGAAAATAGAATTGTTGAAGCACCAGCAATTGTTTTTCATGAGCAGAGTGATCTTATAACAGCTTTCAAAAATGATGAGTTGAATAAAGACTTCATTGCTGTTGTTCCTTTTCAGGGGCCAAAACAAAACGGTATGCCAGAGCTCCACAACCTCACTCCCTCTCTTACGATTCTTCAAAAAAGAGGACATAAAGTTGGTTTGATAACAGATGGAAGAATGTCCGGTGCTTCTGGGAAAGTACCCGCGGCGATTCACCTAACACCAGAAGCCATAGAAGGAGGTCCTATCGCAAAAATAAGAACAGGAGACATAATTCGTATTGATTGCGAAAATGGAACATTGGAACTTTTTGATTTCAATAGTATTTCAAAACGAAGCCCAACAATAATCCAAAGAAAAAACAACACATCACTAGGACGAGGACTATTTGAAATGGCAAGAAAAACTGTTTCTACAAGTGAAAGAGGTGCAAGCTTTATACTGCCCGATTAATTAAGATATAGAAAATACTATATAAATAAGGTAAATACTTATCAATAGAACCCCCTCTATTCGTCTAAGCTTCCGGCTTATAAATAAAAACAAACCAAGCAAAAGCGTTATACCAAGCATTGTGGGAAGATCTGATGATAAAAGACTTGTATCAGCACCCAAAGGTCGAACAAGACTCGTTATACCGAGAACCGCAAATACATTAAAAATATTACTACCAATTAAATTACCTATCGATATACTAGTTTGTCCTTTCAATATAGCAATTACAGAGGTTACAAGCTCAGGCAACGAGGTACCCAATGCTACAATGGTAATACCAATCACAAATTCAGAAATCCCGAAATATTTTGCTATAATTACTGAATTAGCCACAATGAATTCGGAACCAAAATATAAACCTGCCGCGCCTAAAACAAAATAAAGCGGAATCAGTCTGGTATTTATGCTCTCCTCAATTTCTTCCTCATTTATACTTGAATGACGGTAACGAATTGATAGTGAAATAAACAGTATTAAACCAGAAATAAAAAACAACCCATCAATAGTATCTATAATACCGTCAATAGAGAACCCATAAAACATAAATGACGCCACGAGCATTATTAACCAGCTAAATAGATATCGTTTAGAATCTACGTTTATAGGACGAATCAAAATTGTAAGTCCAAGAACCAAGGCTATATTGGCGATGTTAGAGCCAATAACATTCCCCATAGCTATGCCTGTGCTCCCTTGCAAAGCAGCATTTAAGCTTACTAAAAGTTCTGGGGCTGAGGTACCAAAAGAAACTACAGTTATTCCGATTAAAAATGGAGAAACACTGAATTTTGCAGCCAAAGCAGCTGAACTTTTAACCAACAGATCTCCTCCTATCAAAAGAAAAACAATTCCAAGAAGAAGAAATACAACTACCATTAATTATACAAAATGTGATTCTTAAAAAATACGATCTACTTCGTTTGTAGCAAATCTGCTCCAGTTTGATTGACAGCTGACTTATCCAATCGGATTTTAGTTTTCTCACTTTCAATTAAAACTGTCGTGTCCGTAACTTCTAGAATACGACCGTGAATCCCTCCTATACTTACAATGTGATCACCTTTAGCCAAACCTTCTCTAAATTTCTTTAGCTCTTTTTGTTTTTTCATTTGAGGTCGTATCATAAAGAAATAGAACACAAAAAACATGAGTCCTATAAAAAGTATATTTGTTAAGCTGCCATCTTCCATAATCTGATATTTAATTTATTATTTATTTTATTTGTGCGGTAATCCTCAAGGTTACTCTGTTTGGTTCTGTATTTGCTACTAGTGTTACATATTTGGAGACCTCGGAGTTAATCCGAAAACTCTCTGTGTCGACCGTTGCTAAAATCACACCTTTTTCTCCCGGAAGAATTGGATCTTCCGGCTTTTCTGCAACTGTACAAGAACATGATCCCTTTATTTCTCCAAAAACAAGTGGGTAGTCTCCTGTATTTTCAATATTGAATGTAGCCTCTATAACCTCTCCTTTTACCCTGGTGCCAGCATTAAAAATCTTGTCAATTTTCATACTTGTCTTTTGCCCTACTTCAAGTTTATTTTCTCCTTTGCAAGAAAAAAGTAAAACCACTGAAAATAGACATATATATTTTATCAAACCCATATTTATTCTTTTAAACCTCTACCCTTCTTTACAATTTTCTTGTCCTTGGTCAATTTCTTTAATGATTTATCTAAAATCCCGTTTATAAAAATATTACTCTTAGGTGTGCTATAATATTTTGAAATCTCCAAATATTCATTGATTGTGACCTTAGTCGGAATGCTCTCGAAAGACTGTAGCTCGGCAAATGCCATTTTCAACAGTAAAACGTCCATTTTGGCAATTCGATCTAATTCCCAGTTGTCGGCCAAGTCTTCTATTAGCTTTTCACTATTGGTATCTAAAGATACCGTCTGCTTCAACAACGTTTGGATAAAATCCTTTTCATCGTCATTCTCCTTATACAAAGGAAGATATTCAAAACTTCCAGTCTGAGAGCTCAATTTTAAGGTTTTGATCACCATTGAGCACGCCAAATCAATATCGTCTATCCAAGAAATCTCCTCTTCCTCGAAAAAATTATAAATCAATGGCGAATTCGCTATCTCAGATCGGAAAAGCTGAACTAAAAAAGTTTTAAAACTGGAGAAATCATCATCTAAAGATTCCATATTCTCAAAATAAACCTCACTTTTCTCTATTTCAATAAAAAGCTTTCTGAAAATCTCTTGCCTTTCATCAGAGTTCCAATTGACATTCCGCCTTTTACAAACATCTTGAAACCCGCTAGAAGCAATCATTTTTGCAATTAAAGGATTGTCCACAAATCTTCGATTCGGATTTAAATCTTCGAAGGAAGGCCTCATTTTCTTTGCTCTATCATCCATTTTTAGCAAAGAAGCATTTCTGACTTCCTGAAAGGTCAGCAAAAGATATAAATACAAATCATACATTAAATCTACAGAATGTAAAAGCTGTTTATTCGCTGCTTTAAGGTCCATTGATTCTTTCTGATTGTAAAATATATACAACATTTGAAGTACCTTAATTCTTAAGTGTCTTCTGTTTAGCATTTAGAATCTATTTTTTAGGACCTTTATTGATTTTTTCTTTCGCCATTTTCATCGCGATTATATGAGATGGAATTCTTTCTTTTTCAGAACGACTAACAATATTGTAAATCGTATTATAAATCTCTTCTGATTTACCCATCGCCCACTCACTCGACAAGCCTTCAACTTCCGAAAAACAATTAATTACACCACCCGCATTGATTGCGAAATCGGGAGCATATAATATTCCTTTATCTAATAATGCTTGACCATGTTGATCTTCTATACCTAATTGATTGTTCGCAGCACCGGCTACGATACCACATTTTAGCTCAGACAAGGTAGAATCATTGATTGTTCCACCGAGTGCGCACGGTGCATATATATCCATATCCAAACCATATACAGCATCAAGCTCAACACCTTTTACCCCATAAGTTTTAACTATACGAGAAACAGTATCAACATGAATATCTGTGACAAAAACCTCAGCCCCTTCTTTACGAAGGTGTTCTACCAAATATTCACCAACATGACCCACACCCTCAACAAGAACTTTTCTGCCCTCAAGTGAATCTGTTCCATATCTAATTTTAGCACAAGCCTTAATACCCATATAGGTTCCAAAGGCAGTCACAGGAGAAGGATCTCCACTTTTACCGGGCAATCCAACTACGTGATCCGTTTCCTTGTTCACCCAAACCATATCTGATGGAGAAATACCTACATCTTCAGCAGTGATATAGTTCCCTGCGAGAGAGTTTACAAATCTGCCGAACCTTCTAAAAAGAGCCTCAGATTTCATTGTTTTGGAGTCACCTATGATTACTGCTTTCCCACCACCTAACGCTAAATCTGAAATTGCATTTTTAAAAGTCATACCGCGAGAAAGCCTCAAAACATCATTCAAAGCTTCCAATTCATTTTTATAGCTCCACATCCTAGTACCTCCAAGGGCTGGACCAAGTGTCGTATCGTGAATTGCAATGATCGCTTTTAAACCTGTTTCGTTGTCACTACAGAAAAGTATCTGGTCATGATCCATTGAGGACATTTGAGAGATAACAGGATCGCTAGATAACTCAAAATGAGGATTCATACTTTGTACGGACATAAATAATGCAGTTCGTTAACTTCCGTGCTAAATTCAGAATGTAAAAAATGAATTAGCGTTGACAAAAATAGCGATTTATAAAAGAACTGACTTCACAACAATAGAAATATTTTATCTGTGCATAAAGCAGACTTTTACTCCATAAAAAAAAGGGGGCCAAAGCCCCCTTGTTCACAGTTATTATCTAAGATTAATTTTGCGAAACAATAACTTTCCTCGTTATTGATTTACCCCCATTGATTCGAACAAAATAAACGCCTTTTTCAGCATTCGAAATGTTCATAGGTACAATTAGCTTGCTTGAACTTGAAGAAATCGATTGGGTATAAACAACCTTTCCACTCACGTCCATTACAAATAATTCAATTTGAGTATTATTAATTCCTTCTACAGCGATTGTAAATACGCCATTTGATGGATTTGGGAACACACTAAAATTAAAGTCCACAAAATTTTCAACTAAATCAGAAGTACTTACTTCAACAGTTTCACAAATAGATTCATTCACGCATCCATTAATGTCGATTAAAACCTGATAGCTTCCTGTTTCTGTTGCTGTATAAGACTGAGATGTAGCTCCTGCGATTGGGAGACCAGTTGCACAATCATACCATTGATAAGCTGAAGCGAATGCATCGGCTGTGATTGTCTCACCAGATACAAATACAACATTACTCGGAAGCGGAATAATTGTTAAATCTAAGGTCACGATGCTGTCGCAACCACCAACAGATTGTAAAGTTTGACTTGCCGTGTTATTATTCTCTATGTAGGTATTTCCATCAATCCATGTAAATTCACCACAGGCCTCCTGAACATCTGTAGTTTCTATAACAGACACAATTGTTAAATCTAATGTAACCAAACTATCACAACCATTGGATGAAGTCAACATAAATGTTGCTGATGTATTTTCCGTATAGGTATTTCCATCAATCCACGTAAACTCACCGCAAGCTTCTTGTACTTCTGTTGTTTCTATTAAACTTGTTATTGTCAAATCCAAGGTTACAATGCTATCGCAACCTATTGCACTTACCAAAGTAAAAGTCGCTGTATTATTGTTGGCATTATATACATTACCATCTATCCATTCAAAATCCCCACAAGCAACCTGAGTATCCACCCCAGTGGTAGAAGTATTGATTGTTAAATCTAAAGTCACAGTACTGTCGCAACCGTTTGAATCTGTCAATAAAAATGTAGCAGTATTGTTATTTTCAGTGTAAGTGTTTCCATCAATCCACGTAAAGGATTCACAGGCTGATTGAACATCTACACCTTCTGATGGACCTGTTATTGTTAGATCAAGTGTTACTAGGCTGTCACATCCAGAAACATCAGAAAACAGCTCAGTATATTCTCCAGACTCTGTATATGTCTCGTTATTTGCAGACCAGGTGTAGCTTGTACACTCAGTAATTGAGACTGTATTGTTCGTACATGCAAAATTAGGGCGCACAATAAAAGGACCAGGAAAACCAAAGTCCTCCATGGGTTCAAATGCCGCTCCATTTATACTTCCAAAGCATGAGTTCGGCGTTTCGATACTTAAAGATTGTCCCAGAGCCATATTATCGACAGTGAAATACTCATTCACCCCAACATAGTATGTCCCTGCATTTAGGTTAAATGGAGCGCCATTATCCAATATCGGCAATGTCAAAAATGCTCCATTCGCTGTTGTATCTGCCTCGGAAATAATGTACAAATCTGACTGCGTAATTAGTGAGGTTGGAATACCTGCAACAACATCATAGATAGATACACGAACGGTATCACCCAAACCATCAGCACCAGGAATCATAAAAAATGAAACTGATGACAATGTTGTTGGCGAAATGATTTCATAAGTATTTCCCAAAACCGCAGTCGCTCCAGCACCAACACCAAGAGAAACATCAACTGAACCATTATCGCGTGCATATGTATTCGTTACAACTATAGAATAGGACGCCGTATCGTTTATAAGATTAGCATCAATTTCATTTATATTTGCTATAAGTTCTATGGTATAAACACCATCGCCAGTAGGTGTAAAACCTGGGACCGTGGCATTAAAGTCAGAACCAGGCGACAAAATTGAAGTAGGAGTACTTGTTTCCGTGTATAACAAATTTAAACCTGCATCATAAACATTGGTTGTCATAGACACATTCGTTACCTCAACAGCGCCTACATTAGAAATTATTCCTGAAGCGCCAAATGGACCTGTAATCTGATCAATAGGAATGATTGTATATTCTTGACCGGAATTATCTACCATAGAAACGTCAAATGAAGGTGTTTCATCAACAACAACATCATCAATTGCTAATCCCGTACCCCAGTTATCTGCGCCACCACATACACCGCCATCATTCCATCTAAAACCAATCAAAACGTTAGAGACCCCATCATATGCAGAAAGATTTACAGAATAGTTTTCCCAAGAAGCTGCCGGTGTTAACGTCAACTCAACGCTCCATGTTGTACCGCCATCAGTGGATACTTCAACAGTCGCATCACCGGAACCATAAGCTCCATCGTGATATGCCTTAAAATCAAGCTGCAAATTAGATTGTACAGAAAAATCCATAGAAGGAGAAATCAAAAGCTCATCACATAAAATTTCATTTTGAACGTCATCATTAGTCATGGCAAAAGTTGATGAGCCGTTTGCTGTAACTGGCCAATATCCAGCGGCATTAGCATCCAGTTCAGTACCTGTATAATAACCGGTATAGCCATTTGTAGCTTGGGTTGTTGCTGTCCATCCATTAGGCAAGGCAGGAGCCGTTGCATTTTCAAAGTCTTCGGTTAGAACCTGACCAAAAGACGCTTGTGACCATAAAACCACAAGACATAAAAGTATCTTTTTCATATTCGTAAATTATTTAACTGTTTGTAAAGGTATACAACAAATCGTAAACTACAATCCTTTTTTCTCCTTTGATTTTGAGGAGTTTATAATTGATTTTTTACGATTCCGGTTGTTGATTTTGATCACCTGGGCACTGTCTATCGCAGACTTTTGAAATGTTCCGTCAGGTTTAACTTGATTTGCAGGCTCAATTTCTTGAATCGGAATGTTTTTTGAAGAGCAAGAGCTAACAAAACTGACAAGTGCTAGAATCAAATAAATAGGTTTATGCATGGTTTATTTATTAAATGATTCAATTGCTGCATTAACAACACTTTTACTATTGCCGATAAACACCTCTTCATTATTAATAATAAATGGTCGCTTTAAAAAAGTATATTCTTCAAGCATATAGCGTTTAAAATCAGTCTCTGTCAATTTCATTTCATTAAGTCCTAGAGCTCTATATTTCATTGCTTTCTTTGAAAACAAGGCTTCATAAGTACCTACCTTTTCTTTTAAACGATCTAAAGTCTCTTCATCAATATTTTCTTCCTTGATATTCTGAAGCACAACATCCTCACCAAGGTTAAGTTGTTTTAG
>CESA01093193.1_pt1 | contig 13514 bp, 9 predicted proteins | sample 531061 | NCBI WGS metagenome assembly CESA01 (sample SAMEA2621254, study PRJEB7988) | marine metagenome | biome: marine biome (ENVO:00000447); feature: surface water layer (ENVO:00002042); material: "saline water (ENVO:00002010), including plankton (ENVO:xxxxxxxx)" | depth 5 m
TGTCTAACAGCGTGACTCCAACCCCTCGTTTCATCAACTGAATTGCCAATAAAGACCCAGCTATTCCGCCTCCTATGATTAGTGTTTTTTTCATGAAATGTTATTCGCAATTGAAAGACTAAAAATAGTGATTTGTAAGTTCTCATTTTTTTCTCTGAGCACATCACAAATTGCACTTATTGTTGCCCCTGTGGTTACAACGTCATCAACCAACGCAATAGAAGTATACTTCTTGACCTCGTTAGAAACAGAAAAAGTATCAATCGTGTTTTCTCTCCGCTCTTCCTTAGAGAGTTTTGTTTGGCTCTTTGAATTCCTAATTTTAGACAAAAGACCTGTTTTAACAGGTAAGCGTGTTATCGATGAAATCCCCCTTGCCAATAGCTCACTTTGATTGTACCCTCGATCAAATCTTTTTCGATGATGGATTGGTACAGGAATTAAAGCATCAATGCTCGAGCTAATCTGTTTGCGCTCAATTTCTTGACCTAGAAGGCTCCCAAAATAGAGACCAATACTACGGTTGTTTTTATATTTTAACTCGTGTAAAATTGTCTGAACAGGGTTGCCTTCCTCAAAACGATAAAGAACAGAGGAGGATAATAAACCTGGTTTATTTACAGATTGCTGAAGCAAATGATGTACCTCTTTTTCTCGCCATTTTACTAGGTCTATTTTTGATAAACAGGCATAACACAAAAACGGAGAGTTTTGCTGGAGTGACTTTTTGCAATGAATACATAAATCGGGATAAAGCAGATGAGATAATGCCCTTAAAAAATAAATAACTCGCGTCAAAATACCTCGAAACATTAGCATAGACGAGAAGTTAAATTATATAAACAATATAGTGTGAAAAAAGGAACTTGTTTTTGATAAAAAAGAGAAGAATTCCCACCTATATTTATGATGTATAAAAGATTGTAAAAAAATCAATACAATTTAACAAAATCATAAAGAAAAGTTTTAAAGGTCTTCATCTAGATTGTGTGGATATCTTTCGACTACTTGTTCATAATCGCTGAAAGGTCTATCAACAAATGGATTGGGACAAGAAGTGTTGAAAACATTAATTCATTGTTAATTTCTTTAATTTGATTTCGCGAGATTTTTAACAATTTTTGTATGCCTCAGTAACCTAAAGCTTTTGACCAAAAAACAGTTTTTAAAAGGCGCTTGAGGAAGCAAGTTTGTTTAAGGAATCAATTTAATCATCAAGAAAAACCTTTCTTGACCAAAGTCGACTCCCTTAATATTTAAAAAAACCAAATAATATTAGAAAATATGGCGGAAACAACAGAACCAATTCTACAAGAGAACAACAATAGATTTGTTCTTTTCCCAATTCAACATGACGATATCTGGTCTTTTTATAAACGGGCAGAGGCAAGTTTTTGGACCGCTGAGGAAATTGATTTGTCTCCAGATTTAATTGATTGGGAAAACAAGCTGAATGACGATGAAAAACATTTCATCAAACATGTATTGGCCTTTTTTGCAGCATCAGACGGGATTGTCAACGAGAATCTTGCTGAAAACTTTCTTGCTGAAGTTCAATATACGGAGGCAAAGTTCTTTTATGGATTTCAAATCGCAATGGAAAACGTGCATTCGGAAACCTATTCCCTATTAATCGATTCTTACATCAAAGATAGCGCTGAAAAAAAGCACCTATTCAACGCAATTGAAACACTAGATTGTGTAAAGAAAAAAGCTGATTGGGCCTTAAGGTGGATTGATAAAGGATCATATGCTGAGCGGCTTGTCGCATTTGCGGCAGTTGAAGGAATATTCTTTTCAGGGTCTTTCTGCTCCATATTTTGGTTGAAAAAAAGAGGGTTAATGCCAGGCCTATCTTTCTCAAACGAATTGATTTCAAGAGATGAAGGCCTTCATTGTGATTTTGCGTGCCTTTTATATACCAAACACCTTAAAAACATGCTCCCTAAAGAGCAGGTTACAGAAATAATAAAGGATGCTGTCGAAATAGAAAAAGAATTTGTTACTGATGCACTTCCTGTTCGACTTATAGGTATGAATAGTGATTTGATGATCCAATATATTGAGTTCGTAGCTGACCGGCTTCTAGTCGAACTTGGAAATGAAAAGGTTTATGATGCAAAAAATCCTTTTGGGTTTATGGAAATGATTTCCATTCAGGGTAAAACCAACTTCTTTGAAAAAAGAGTTGGAGAATACCAAAAGGCAGGTGTATTATCGGGAGATAACAGCCAAAGCTTCAGCTTAGATGAAGATTTTTAATAACTGAGAAAAGATAAGAGAAGATGTACGTAGTTAAAAGAGATAGTAGAAAAGAACCTGTAAAATTTGATAAAATTACAGCTAGAATAATCAAAATGTGTTACGGTCTTGACCCCTTAGTTTCACCAGAGGCGGTAGCGATGAAAGTTATTGAAGGGATTTATGATGGCGTCACGACAACCGATTTAGATGACCTTGCGGCCGAAGTCGCTGCAGCGAAAACAATTGACCACCCAGATTATGCTTTATTGGCCTCTAGAATAGCAGTGTCGAACTTGCACAAAGACACCAAAAAAACATTTTCTGAGGTTATGGGGGACTTGTACAATTATATTGACCCAAAAACAGGCGAAAATGCGGCGCTCCTGTCCGAAGAGGTTTTTTCCATTATCATGGAAAATAAAGACCTTTTCGACTCAAATATTATTTATGACCGTGACTTTAGATATGACTACTTCGGTTTCAAGACCCTGACGCGCTCATACCTCATGAAATTGAACGGCAAAATTGTTGAGCGCCCTCAACAGATGCTCATGCGGGTATCAATTGGTATTCACAAAAACGATGTGGAATCAGCATTAAAAACCTACAACTTAATGTCAGAAGGTTGGTTTACGCATGCTACACCAACATTGTTTAATTCAGGCACACCGAAACCACAAATGTCTTCGTGCTTCCTATTGACTACGAAAGAGGATAGCATCACCGGTATTTATGATACGCTAAAATCCTGCGCGCAAATATCTCAATCTGCTGGAGGAATTGGCTTGTCAATTCATGACATAAGAGCTACGGGTTCATACATAAAAGGAACAAATGGAGAATCCAACGGTATCGTCCCAATGCTGCGGGTGTTTAATGATACTGCACGTTATGTAGACCAAGGAGGGGGTAAAAGAAAAGGTTCTTTTGCTATCTATCTCGAGCCATGGCACGCCGATGTTTTTGACTTCCTCGACTTAAAAAAGAATCACGGGAAAGAAGAGCAGCGCGCTAGAGATTTATTCTATGCATTGTGGATACCTGATTTATTCATGAAACGCGTAAAAGAGAATGGAGACTGGACCTTAATGTGTCCACACGAATGTCCTGGGCTTTCTGACACTCACAGCAAAGAGTTTGAAAAGCTATACACCAAGTATGAAAAAGCCGGTAAAGGAAGAAAAACCATCAAGGCGCAAGATCTCTGGTTTAAAATTCTAGAATCTCAAATCGAAACAGGTACGCCTTATATGTTGTACAAAGACGCTGCAAATGCGAAGTCTAATCAGCAAAACCTTGGTGTAATTAAATCCTCTAACTTGTGTACGGAAATAATTGAATACACTGCTCCTGATGAGGTAGCGGTATGTAACTTAGCATCATTAGCCCTTCCTAAATATATAAATAACGACAAATCATTTGATTTTGAAAAGCTATTTAATGTCACCTATCAAGCGACCTTAAACCTAAATAAGATTATTGATGGTAATTATTACCCTGTTGAAGAGGCACGTAATTCTAACATGCGACACCGACCAATTGGACTTGGCGTTCAGGGGTTGGCTGACGCTTTTATTTTAATGGGATATCCTTTTGAATCTAAAGAAGCAAAGGCATTAAATCAAGAGATTTTTGAGACGATATATTTTGCGTCTATGACTGCGTCAAAAGACCTTGCCAAAGAATATGGTCATTATGAAACCTACCCTGGATCACCCGTTTCAAAAGGCATCTTCCAATACGACATGTGGGACGTTACTCCTACTAAACGTTGGGAATGGAAACTACTCAAAGATGAAGTAAAAAAATATGGTGTGCGCAACTCTCTTTTACTTGCCCCAATGCCCACTGCCTCAACCGCACAGATACTAGGGAACAACGAGTGTTTTGAGCCTTACACATCAAATATCTATACAAGACGTGTTCTTTCTGGGGAGTTCATTATCGTAAACAAGCACCTGCTGAAAGACCTCGTTAAGGAGGACTTATGGAATTCAGAGATGAGACAAAAGATAATGGCGGCAAACGGCTCTGTACAAAAGATTGACGAAGTTCCTCAAAAGATTAAAGACTTGTACAAAACGGCATGGGAAATATCTCAAAAGGCAATCATTGAGCAGGCTGCAGATCGAGGCGCATACATCTGTCAAAGCCAGTCCTTGAATATCTTTATGGAAAATGCAAACTTTGGTAAGCTAACCTCAATGCATTTCTACGGTTGGGAAAAAGGATTAAAAACAGGAATGTACTATCTAAGGACCAAGGCAGCTACAGACGCAATTAAGTTCACTGTTGATAAATCTGTTGTTGAAAATACATCCTCTAAATCAGAAGAAGAAGCATGCGCGATCGATAATGGAGATGATTGTGAAATGTGTTCCGGTTGATTTCAAATAATAATTAATTAAAAATAAATAGGGGTACGCACTTAGCTCCCCTATTTCTTGTTTTAAGCAAAATATAAACCCATTAAGAAAAATGAAAAAAATCCAATCTGCTTTGATATCTGTCTACTATAAAGATGGTCTAGATGACATTGTAAAAGAATTAAACGCACAAGGTGTTCAAATTTATTCTACGGGAGGCACACAGTCCTTCATAGAGTCTCATAATATTCCTGTTACGCCTGTGGAATCCCTTACAGAATACCCATCTATTCTTGGTGGCCGTGTAAAAACCTTACACCCCAAAATATTTGGTGGGATTCTAAATAGAAGAGGTCTAAAAGAAGATCAAGATACAATTGAAGAATATAATATACCAGCACTCGACTTGGTTGTCGTTGACCTGTATCCTTTTGAAGAGGTTGTAGCCTCAAAAGCGCCTCATTCGGATATTATAGAAAAAATTGATATCGGCGGAATTTCATTAATTAGAGCGGCCGCCAAAAATTATTCTGATGTTTTGGTCGTCTCCTCTACACATCAGTATGCAGATTTTTTAAACGATTTAAAATCCCAAAACGGAGCTTTTAGTCTTGAGCAAAGGAAATCCTATGCGGGAGCCTCTTTTCAGATATCGTCTCATTATGATACATCCATTTTTAATTACTTTTCTGAAGATTCAAGTGAAGCACTTAAAATAAGTAATAGCCAAAAGCGTTCGCTCCGATATGGGGAAAACCCGCATCAAAAAGGAATGTTTTTTGGGGATTTCAACGCCGTGTTCACGCAACTTCATGGAAAAGAACTTTCCTATAACAACCTGTTGGATGTAGATGCCGCTACGAATCTCATGCAAGAGTTTTTAGATGACGGTCCGACATTTGCCATTATGAAACACAACAATGCTTGCGGGTTAAGCACAAGAACTACAATCAAAGAGGCCTATGAATGTGCTTTAGCAGGAGACCCCGTCAGCGCTTTTGGAGGCGTCTTGATTTCAAACACTGCAATAGACAAATCCACTGCAGAACTCATTAATAGTCTTTTCTGTGAGGTGCTGATTGCTCCTTCATATGATGCGTCTGGTTTAGAAATTTTAAAACAGAAGAAGAACCGGATTCTTCTAGAATCAAAACCGCTTATAGCTAGTAAGCAAAGTGTTAGGTCAGTTTTAAATGGATTCCTTGTTCAGGACAAAGATACTGCAACTGAAACTGCCTCTTCTCTTCAAAATGCTACTACTAAAGAGCCTTCAAACGACGAAATACGGGACCTGTTATTTGCAAATAAAATCTCGAAGCATACTAAATCAAACACCATTGTTTTGGCAAAAGGATTGCAGCTACTTGCAAGTGGAACAGGACAAACCTCTCGGGTTGATGCACTGCGTCAAGCGATTCATAAAGCGAAGTCTTTTGAATTTGATTTGACAGGCGCTGTAATGGCGAGTGACGCGTTTTTCCCTTTCCCAGATTGTGTTGAAATTGCACATAATGAGGGTATAGATACTGTTATCCAGCCAGGGGGGTCCATCAAAGACAAGCTGTCCATTGATTACTGCGATACCAATAATATGAAAATGGTTTTTACAGGAATTCGTCATTTCAAACATTAACTTTACTATATTTGACAAAGCTCCTTTTTACTAGAGGAACTCATTCAAAATACAAGTACAGAAGGGATCGTTAATATGGGTATTTTTAGTTTTTTAACACAAGAGATTGCTATTGATTTAGGGACGGCAAACACGCTGATCATTTGGAATGATAAGGTTGTTGTTGATGAACCCTCAATTGTGGCAAAAGATATTCAATCAGGTAAAATTGTTGCCATAGGGAAAAAGGCACAACAAATGCATGGGAAAACCCATAAGCTCATTGAAACGGTGCGCCCTTTAAAAGACGGGGTAATTGCAGACTTTCAGAGTGCGGAACAAATGATTCGCGGAATGATTAAGATGATCAATTCTGGACGAAGCTTGTTCAACCCAACCCTAAGAATGGTAATTTGCATTCCCTCTGGAATTACCGAAGTTGAAAAACGAGCGGTTCGTGATTCTGCTGAACATGCCGGAGCAAAGGAGGTGTATCTCATTCATGAACCAATGGCTGCTGCAATTGGAATCGGAATTGATGTTGAAGAGCCGATGGGTAATATGATTATTGATATAGGTGGAGGGACATCAGAAATCGCAGTTATCGCGCTTGGAGGGATTGTTTGTGACAAATCAATTCGTGTTGCCGGAGATGACTTCACAGACGATATTGAAGAGTATATGAGACGTCAGCACAATATCCTAGTTGGAGAAAGAACAGCTGAGCAAATAAAAATAGAGGTTGGTGCAGCGCTTCCCGAATTAGCAGATCCGCCTCCAGAATATGCCGTAAGAGGGCGCGATTTAATGACTGGAATACCAAAAGAAATATTAGTTTCCTATTCTGAAGTAGCTCAGGCACTAGACAACACAATTTCAAAAATAGAAGAGGCTATTCACAGCGCACTGGAGATGACGCCTCCTGAACTATCTGCTGATATTTACAAAACAGGTATATATCTTGCCGGTGGAGGATCAATGCTAAGAGGTTTAGATGACCGAATATCTTCCAAAACAAAATTACCAGTTCATATTGCAGAAGATCCATTAAGAGCCGTTGCAAGAGGAACAAGTATTGCGCTAAAAAACATCGACAAATACCAGTTCTTAATCAAGGACTAATCTTATTCAATTTTCAGAGTTCAAGAGCTCTATTCTAAGGTACTTTCTTATCTTTGAATATGCAGAATTTAATCGCATTTATTAAACGACTTCGTTTCTTCATCGTTTTCTTCGTGCTCCAATTTTTTGCACTCTCTATGTACGTCTCATTTATGTCTGCACCCAGAAGTAGCTACTTTACGACTGCCTCCTACATTAGTGGTAATTTATTTAAAATAAGACACTCGATTACACAGCACTTTCTTCTTGAGAAAAACAATGAAGCATTACAAAAAGAGAATGTCAATCTCCGCAAAAGCTCTTCACTTTTTTTATATAATGAGGCGTCTCAGGAGACAAGAGTTATTGATTCTACATCTGCTCAGCAGTATGATTATATCCCGGGAACAATCATTAATTCTACGACTATGAAAAGGGATAATTTCTTCACACTCAATATCGGGAATATTCAAGGAATAGAAAAAGGTATGGGCGTGTTCTCAAGCAATGGCGTTGTGGGTATCGTTCACAATACAAGCGAACACTTCAGTGTCGTTAAAAGTGTACTCACAAAAAACATAAATATTGATGTCTTATTGACTGAGGTAGGTGCTTCTGGCATGCTAAAATGGACTGGAGAAAATTCAAATGTTGGTTATATCGCAGGTATTAGTAACGACATTGTAGTGCCTATTGGTAGCAAGGTTGTAACAAGAGGCGGTAGTGGTATTTTTCCGAGGGGAATTGAAGTCGGGATTGTAAAAAATACAATTACTATTGAAGGAGAGGCGTCTTGGCACATTGATGTCGAGTTTTCCCAAAAATATGCCGCTCTAGAGAATATATATGTCGTAAAGAACCTTTTTCTTGACGAATTCAAAACAGTTCAAAACCAATAAATGTCACAACTACAAATTTACTTTTTGAGGCTACTGTTGTTTCTCTTTTTACAATCATTCATTTTCAACCAACTCGAAATTAGCGCTTCAATCCATGTGATGATTGCCCCGTTATATCTTTTCTTACTTCCTTTTGACAGGTCCATATTAAGCCTGCTTCTGATTGCGCTCGTTCTAGGCCTAGCTATTGATGCCACATCAAACACTTTCGGTCTGCATACCTCTTCTTTAGTTCTTTTTGCCTATCTCAGGCCCATTGTTTTCCGGGTTTTTTCACCCCGAGACGGTTACGACTCGCTGAAGAGCCCTTCGATCTTTGACATGGGCAATAGATGGTTTATTTCGACCTTTTCAATTCTACTTTTTAGCCACCATTTATGGTTTTTCATTTTGGAAGCTTTCTCTTTCAGTGAAACCTTGTTAATTCTTCAAAAAACCATTTTAAGCGGTGTAATTTCATTTGTTGTTTGTGTTATCTTACAAACAATCTTTATTAAACGTGCCGGATAATTGAATGTAGAAAACAGAAGATATGTCATAATTGCCTTTATCATAACTGTAGGGGTCATGTATATATTTCGTCTTTTCTATATGCAAGTAATTGATGACTCTTGGAGCAACCGTGCCCATCAAATAAGCGAAAAAAGGAGAGAAATAACTCCGCCAAGGGCAGTAATTTTTGACAGAAACGAAACAAAAATTGTTGCCAACAAAACCTATTTCAACCTGATGGTCATTGAAGATAAAATGGGTCCTGATTTCGATACACTCTCTTTTGCAAAGCTAATTGGTTGGAGTAAAAAAGAAATTCACGAACGCTTTGCAGAGATTGTCAAGGGAGAAGGAATCTATTATAACCGCCACAATGATACGCGTGTATCAAACTATCAACGTATTAGACCATACCCTTTTCTAAAGGAATTAACCAAAGAAGAAATGGCAAGAATAGCCCCTCATCTAGATGGCTTCCCCGGATTTTTTGAGGAAAAAACAAGTATGCGCTACTATCCATACCCCAACGGGGCGAATATTCTTGGATACCTCTCCGAAGTAAATGCACGTGAAGTCAAAGAAGATAATTTTTATAAACCAAGCTACAATATAGGTCGCTCAGGAATAGAGCGGTTTTATGAAAAAGAGCTTCGCGGACTAAAAGGGGTTCATTATGTTGTTCGTTCTGCGCTCAACAACGATGTAAAAAAATATGAAAATGGGGTTTTTGACACTGTTGCACAGCAAGCTCCTTCGATTCAGCTAGGATTGGATATAAAGCTTCAAGCCTATGGGGAAAAACTGATGCAAAACAAAAAGGGTTGTATTGTAGCGATTGAACCGAATAGTGGTGAAATATTGTCTATGGTATCTGCACCGACGTTTGACCCAAATCTTCTAGTAGGCAGAAAAAATGTAAGCGAGTATTATCCAAAATTACTTAAAAATGAAGATAAGCCGTTATATCCACGACCCACTCAGGCAGAGTATCCGCCCGGGTCGATTTTCAAATTGGTTCAGTCTCTTGTTGGGCTTCAGGAAGGTGTCTTGGACGCGAATACGGGTTTTGCTTGTAATAAGTCTCTTGTTGGGTGTCACAACCACCCTGCCCCTAGCTCTATTCAAAGGGCAGTTCAATATTCCTGCAATCCCTACTTCTATTATGCCGTTAAAAGAATCATACAGCAAGGAAAAGAAGGCTCTATTTTCAAGGACGCGGCCTTGGGTCTCGATCTTTGGGAAAAATATATGCACAGCTTTGGTTTTGGGGAAAAGCTAAAAAGTGACTTAACAGGCTTACGTGCAGGAATTATTCCCAACACCGCATTTTACGATCGCTGGTATGGAAAACATAGGTGGGCGTTCTCAACAATTAGGTCAATTGCCATTGGTCAAGGAGAAGTGAAAATGACTCCTCTGCATATGGCAAACCTCGCTGCAATCATGGCCAACAGAGGGTGGTATTACGATCCTCATTTTGCTAAAAAAATAGGTGACATTCCTGTGAAATCGTTCAAAAAACATCAAACAATGGTAGAAGCAAAGCATTTTGAGCCTGTAATATCGGGTATGTGGCGGGTTGTAAATGAAGATGCAGGAACAGCAGGAAGGGCAAGAATTGAAGATATAGAGGTCTGTGGGAAAACCGGAACGGTGCAAAACCCACATGGGAAAGATCACTCTGTTTTTATTGCTTTTGCACCCAGAGAAAACCCAACAATTGCCATCGCGGTTATTGTCGAAAATGCCGGTTTTGGTGGAACCTGGGCTGCTCCTATTGCAAGTCTTATGATTGAAAAGTATTTATTGAAAGACTGTAAAAGCCCTGAAAAAGAAACAAGGGTATTAGAAGCTAAATTATTAGAACCCTAAGAATGAGAAAAAGCAAATCACTCATCAACAATTTAGACTGGCCTTTATTTCTTGGGTTCATATCACTAATTGTATTTGGCTTAATCACCATTTATTCAGTTGCTTTTAACGAGGAGCACCCAAATATTTTTAGCTTTTCAGAAAAATATGGAAAGCAAATTATGTGGATCGGTATTGCATTATTTTTAGGTGTAATGGTATTTTTAATTGATTCGGATATCTACAAAAAGTTTGCATTTCCAATATACCTTGGTACACTTTCACTACTTGTAATTGTTTTGTTTATGCCTCCTATTAATGGTGCACGCGCATGGCTAGGAGTAGGAAGCATGGGGATTCAACCTGCAGAATTTGCTAAAATCTCAACCGCCCTGTTACTTTCCAAATACGTCAGTTCACTGAACATGAGAGAGCTTAGTTCCAAAAATGTTCTATTAGCCTTGCTTATTCTTCTCATTCCAATGATCCTCATTTTACTACAGCCTGATGCGGGAACGTTTGTTGTATTTACCGCATTTTTCTTTGTACTATACAGAGAGGGGGTCACCTTTGATCCTTTCTTATTAAAGTTTGTTAATCTAATCCCTAAAGTTCGGTTCAAGCAGACCTGGCTCGGGAGCCACTTTATCCCTATTCTATTTGTTTTTGTTTTCTTATCCATTATCACCTTACTGTTTGGAGAAAAAAACATCCCCTTAATCCCTGGATTCAAGCTATACGGATCAGTCGGCATTATCACAACGTTATTTATTATGGGTGCTGTCTGCAGCTTTTTCGTTCAACGTTTTGGGCTCAAAAGAGCCAAATCAAAAGCCCAGTTTATTATTATTTTATGCTTCATATTAGGCAGTGCCGTATCACTTACCGTAGAAAAATCCTTTGGAAGCCTGGCGCAGCATCAAAAGGACAGAATAGAGCTTTTTCTTGGCTTAAAGGAAGATCCTAACGGAAAAGACTACAATCGAAATAGGGCTATGGCGGCTGTTGGGTCTGGAGGCCTTCTTGGGAAGGGGTATAAAAATGCTTCTGTTTCAAGTGTAAAAACCAACCATGTACCCGAAAGTGAAACCGACTTCATCTTCTGTCCCTTTGCAGAGGAATGGGGATTTATCGGTAGCTTTTTTCTTGTTGTTATATACATTTTTATCATTGTTCGCATTTTAGTTGTTGCCGAGCGGCAACGCTCTCAATTCAATAGGATTTATGCCTATTCTGTAGGAATGTTCTTTTTTTACCATTTCGCGGTAAATCTTGGAATGAACATAGGCTTTGCTCCTGTAATAGGAATCCCTTTACCTTTTTTCAGCTATGGAGGCTCCTCTATGCTATCGTTTTCCATTATGGTATTTATTCTACTAAAACTTGACAGCCAAAGAAGACACGTACTTAGGTAAAAGATAAATTGTAATTTTGAATAATGAACGAGGCAAAAAAGAACATAACGAAAATTGAAAAGCGCATTCTTTATGGCTTTTTTTGGTTGTTTGGATTAGCTCCATTAGCCGTCATTTTGGCTCTTTATTTGCTTCAATCTGAGGATGATTTACCCCCTGTATCTATGCTTGATAATCCACCCGAACTTTTAGCTTCAGATATTATTGCCAATGATGCTAATGGTAATAATGTTACCATTGGGAAATTTTGGCAGGTCAATCGTTCCAGTGTGCCTTATTCAGAAATATCTACCAATGTTTTAGACGCTTTAATTTCGACTGAAGATGAACGTTTTCTCGAACATTCAGGAATTGATTTCAGGGCCTTGATGAGGTCTATATCTTCTATGGGTAAAAGTGGAGGAGCTTCAACAATTCCTCAGCAGCTAGCAAAGCTACTTTTTACCCTTCAAAAAAGATCGATAGATAAAGATGAGTCTCAATCAACGACCTCAAAATTCTTAGGTAAGTTCGGCAGGATTAATGAAAAAGCACAAGAACATATAATTGCCGCAAGACTTGAACAAAGATATACGAAGAAAGAAATTCTAACGATGTACCTCAATCAATTCGACTACCTATATAACGCCGTTGGAATTGAAAATGCAGCAACTGTTTATTTTAATAAGACTGCAGCCGAGCTTTCTAAAACAGAAGCGGCAACGCTTGTTGGCATGTGCAAAAACCCAGGGCTGTATAACCCGCACTCCTACCAGGTAAGAAACTATGCACGCAGGCTTGCTTCCCGAAAGAAACTTGCGCCAGAAGATATAAGCACAAAAGAAATAGATGCCGCACGCACAAAAGATTCATTAAGGGCAATTGAAAGAAGGAATCAGGTTCTTTTCCAATGGCTTAGAAACAGCAATAGCAATAATCCCGCGCTAACCAATAAAATCACTCGTAAAGAATATGACTCCTTAAAGATGACTCCTATTGTGGTGAGCTATACCACTGTAGACCACAAAGAAGGATTGGCTCCATATTTCCGAGAAAGCCTGCGGAAAGAAGTGAGTAAATTACTGAAAGAAAAAGACAAAGATGGAGACTATCGATATGCAAAAAAAGACGGGACTTCCTATAATATTTACCGTGATGGACTAAAAATATACACGACATTAAATACATCACTGCAAGAAAAGGCAGAAGCCGCTGTTGTGAAACACTTGAGCGGTAGAGACCCATTAAATAAAAACGCAAAAAAGGTGCCTTCTCTACAAGAAAAGTTTGATAGAAACAATAGAGGACTAAGGCGCTTCCCTTTTTCAAACACCTTAAAAAAATCAACTGTTGAATCGATTTTGAAACGTGCGCAACGAAACAGTGCCAGATACTACGCAATGAAGAGACTGGGAATAAGCTCTAAGGAAATTGACGCGGCTTTTGAAAAGCCAACGCCCATGAAAGTATTCAGCTGGAAAGGAGATATTGATACCGTAATGACACCAGCCGACTCTATTAAATACTATAAGTCATTTTTACATACTGGACTGCT
>CESA01022840.1_pt1 | contig 13235 bp, 17 predicted proteins | sample 531061 | NCBI WGS metagenome assembly CESA01 (sample SAMEA2621254, study PRJEB7988) | marine metagenome | biome: marine biome (ENVO:00000447); feature: surface water layer (ENVO:00002042); material: "saline water (ENVO:00002010), including plankton (ENVO:xxxxxxxx)" | depth 5 m
ATAAGGTGGTAGAGATTCTATTGAAATACGACAATATCGATGTTAATAAGTCCTCCTCCCCCCTCAACGATGGCATGGAAATAACGCCATTTGAAATAGCATTGCAAGGTGCAGTAGTTCAGCAAGATAGTCCAGCGAAGTTCGACAAGTGTATAGAAGTAGTGAAACACCTCCTTAAAGATGGTCGCGCAAATCACGAGATGCCTCCAGTGGAGTTCATTGCACACCGTCTCGCTTACATTGAAGCCAGGAAGCGTCTAGAAAATGAAAATATATTGGAACGGACGAAAAATCTTCGTATCACTCCTGGAGTTGCAGGCTAAAATTAAATAATATTAATTATACTAAAATAATATAGGCAATATATATATTATGACACGTACCTTAAAATTAAAAAAAAGAAGAGTTAAAAAACGCGGTGGCGCAGAAAAAGTAAAAAATGAAAATGCAGTAGAAATAACTGAAGGAAAAGAAATTACTATGGAGGATAATAAGAAAAAAAATCCAGAAAAAGAAAAGGGTGTAGTAAAAAGTGAAAATAGTATTTTTCCAACAACACGTATATCTATGGCAGGAAACACCGACCCTGAATACAATGAAATAGGTATAATTCATACATCTGAACCAGGTTCTGTTAACATAGCTAGAGAATTTATGACCGATGTAGCTAATGTATTTGGTAGAAAAGGATTTGATAGAACAATATATGATCAAATACGTAAAAAAGCATTCGAAAATTTAGAAAAATTATTGCAAGAAAACCAAAAAATATGCAATTTAAAAATAGATGTTGAAAATGTGAAAGCTAATTCGCTTTTTTTTATACATTTGCACGGCATGTTATTAGAAAAATAAAATATAAATAATTGTATTTTTATTATAATATTAATATATAATATATGAAACAAATGAAGTCTTCTGTATTAAAATTTATGAAAGGATTGTTAACGTTTCCAAAAACTCCGGTGGAATTTGCAAGAATTGCTGTAATTTTATTAGTAGTATTTAGCGTTCTATCTTATCTTGGTGTTGTAGCATTACCTGTTGTAGTTGAGGGTTTAGAAGTCAATGAGAAAAAGCAAGAAACTGAGGAGACGAAACGGGATGCGAAGAAACAAGAAAGAAACCAAAAAAGAAAAAAGAACTTTGACGAGCTGCACCAAGAAATGGACCATACACATCAACATACCACGACCTAAAAAAACCAATAATACAAGTTATTTTTTATTATATTAAAAACTTATTTTTATAAATAACATGCGTAAATTTATATAACAAAATTGCATATGTTATTTATATGGTTAAATTTATAGATTGTTTTATTTTTAATGATGAACTGGATTTGTTAGAATTTAGGCTTGAAGAACACGACTCATTCGTAGATTTGTTTATATTAGTGGAAAGTAAAAAAACATTTAGCGGAAAACCAAAACCACTATATGCGACCGAAAATATAGAAAGATTTTCGAGATGGAGCAACAAATTAATAATTGTTATTGTGGATGATGTTGATATACAGAAAAAACATGGATTTGGATTAGAAGGATACAGTAGACACGCAGGTATTGTTAAAATAAAGCAACTTTATGATAAAAAAATAATAGAATCTCAAGATATTCTATCAGTTGTAAGTGATGTTGATGAAATATACGATGAAGACGAAATAATAAAATTAAAAAATGATGGCAAGGATACATTAACTCACCCGATAAGACCTTTATTACGGTTTCATTATTATAGCTTAAAAGTTGGTAGGCCTGGTAATATGCATTGGTGTCCACAAAAACGTCTTAAAATAATTCGTGCAGGTGATTTAAAAGAATTTTCTATTGAGGAAATAGAGCATAGAACAGGACCTATTCATGATAAGGAAAAAATGGGATGGCACCTTTCTTATTTTGGTGGTGTTGAGATGGTTAGAAAAAAATTAAGTGAATTTTCTCATTCTAGTATGAAAAATGTTCGTGAATGTATTGATAATCCTGAATTGATACGCCAAAGAATAGAAAATAGTGAAGATATTTTAGGAAGGAGCTGGGAAAAATTAGTTGTTATGGAACCAGAAAAATTTCCCAAGAGAACAGATTTATTAATTCTTTATTGTTTGGATGCAATTTATACATATTAATTCTTTAGTATAAATATAAATATTATAGTATTTGTATTTATAAATGCCTGTTTCTTGTTGTTTGTTAGGATATGGAAGGATAGGAAAAATACATTTTAAAAATATAATGACCGGTTCAAGATTTAATAAATGGAAATTGTCTTATATTGTTGAAATAGAAAGTGAAATAGAAAATATAAATAATGAATTAAAAGATAATCTTTATGCTAATAGTGTTAAGACTACAACCGATTTAAAGTTAATGTTAAGTGATAGTGAAATAGAATGTGTCATTATATGTACACCTACTTATATGCATTTTTCTAATATAATGGACTGTTTAAAAAATGGAAAGCATGTATTTTGTGAAAAACCTATTGATGAAAATATAGGAAACATAAAAACTTGTTATGACCTCGCTGAAAGTAAAAATTTAAATTTGTTTTGTGCTTTTAATCGTAGGTTTGATAATGAAATTTCTAAATTAAAAACAAATATTCATACTATTGGTAATATACATCAAGTAATAAGTATTACTAGAGATTATCCATATCCACATGCTAATTTTTTAAAAACAAGTTCGGGTCTCTTTAATGACTGTGCTATTCATGATATAGATTTTTTAAACTGGATATTAGATGATAAACCTATATCTGTTTATGCGTCAGGAAAAATTTCAAGACCCGAAGAAATTACTGCTAATAAAATGGATGATTCATCTATTATCATGGAATATAAAGATGGAAAACGCGTTTATATTTATTGTTCTAGAATTTCTAAGAGTTATGATCAAAGAATTGAAATTTTTGGAGATAGAGGAAATTTAAAGGTAGATAATCCATATGGTCCGTACGAATTATTTGTAAAATATGATAGAAATATTTCATTTATTAATAGATATGAACAATCTTATATAAATGAATTGAATTATTTTTATAATCTTATGATTGGAAAAGAAACATCATTTATATCTAAAGAAGATTGTATAAATAATTTAATTATAGTAAAGGCGTGTGAAAAATCATTTGAAACTAAAAAAAAAGTACTAATTGAATACAATTATAAGGTAAGAGATTATACAAATGCTTCTGTTTCTATTTAATATAAATTATAAAATTGATATTATTATATTATCTAATGATAATATCAAAAATAAATATGAACTTCTCTATTCACCCGACTGCAAATTTAATTAAGCAATTAAATTTTAGGGGAAGAAGAATTACATTTAAAGAGAATGATATACAAGATAAATTACATACTTGTTCTGGGTATCATAATGAAAAATGGATTGAAAATTATGACCGCACTAATTTGCCCTATTTTATTCATTATACATTTAAAGTTTATAAAAACGAATACGACTTTAAAACAAATAAAAAAAATACTACATTTATTATAAAATTTTCACCTTGTAAGAAATATTGCTTTCCAAATAATGAAAAAATGAAATTAGATAGTTTTAATGAAAACATTAAAATATTTCAATACAATAAAATACAAGATACTAGTGATACATTAACCCATAGTGATGTTTTTGAAATGTTTTGTAATAAATATTAGATAATAGAAAAAAAATGTTCAAGTATATATATATATATATTGAAATGGATAATTTAAACGAATTAGGATGGCTTTTTATTTACATATTTTCTTTTGGTATTAGCGATTTTCTAGTAAAAAAATATATTAAAACGGACTCGATGTATATAATTTTTTATTTATTTATAGGTTGTATTGGATTTTACATAATCAGTATAACTGGGCATTTTAATTTTGCAAAGGACTAATGACATGTCCAGGATAGTATTGCAAAAACTAATCATAAAATTAATATATATAATTGGGTTTGGATTGTTAATACCAATCATCATCATCAAGTTCATTTTCTTTTATTTTTTTAATCTCCATTTCACGTTTTTTTTTTATAAGTTCATGCCACGAATCTAACCCTTCAATATTTCTCTGATGATGTAGCAACCATTTATGTACAGTATCCGTTTCACTTAACGCATCCGGATAATTTCCATTTAAACGAACCTCTGAATCCTCATTTGAAGAATCATTTCTTATCTTATAACGAACATATTTATCATCACAAGTATCTGATAAGCCTGTTACGGTTGCTGACATTTCACTTTTTAACCCAGCGTTAATCCATACAGTAGTACCTATTGGAACACTATTAGGTAGTATATAATCAGTGGAATACTTAGAGGTACATCGAATATACTCAGACAATATATAATCGAAATCTCTCATATTGTCATAATGTTTTAGTAATTTTTCATTTTGATTTGTCTTAGTGTAATATCGTTTCATATCTTCATATCTTTCAATTAGTTCTGAAAAGGTATTAAGTATACTTTTATTCGTATGTAAATCTATTATTTCATTTGTTGTAATATTAAATACTGCACTCATATCATCCTTATGTCCTTTGAAATACTCGTTTCCTCGGACTTTCTCAAAATGTTCCATAAAGTTATTTTTTAGTTTTTTTTCAATTTCTCTAAAATTATCACAGTGATATACACGGATAATATCAACATTTTTACCATAATCTTTTTTCACTCGTCTCTTATCGCCATGTTCGTCTGCGGAACATCCTATTTTAAAACGGTCTGTCCCTAAACATTCTTCTTGTTGTATTAAATAACAATATCCCATAATAAGATTTAGTATTTTTATTTTAAACTTTTTTATTATTTATATAAAATCTCCAGGTACGGTCATGCTTGTTGATAATAAAACTGTAATAATATTTATTATATTTATTTTATTACTTTAAATATATTTATGGGTGTAGCTTCCACGGTGGTAATGGTTCTTCTTCACCTTCGGGGTAAATTTCCCACCAGTCCTCCGTTGTTGGTGGATTAGTATAAAATTCGCTTGTATCCGGTTTATCGTGTATTTCCACCCAGTTGCCCCAGTTGCCCCGGTCGTGCTTGTATATAAGCATTGTAATATTGGTAGGCTTAACTATATGGACCCAACAGTCGCCGTACCATGTGTCGTAGAATTCTTGTTGAGGAGTGCGTGGTGTACTGTACCAGGGGACGTCCCCCCTCGACACCGCCGCCCTAAAATCGTCCTTGGGTGTGCATATATAGTATATGATACTACCAGCAGTGTGGAAGGCTTGGTCGATACCGATACTATCGTTTATTTGTAGTTCTCGTCTCATAATCCATCCTTCTCGTTCGGTAGTATTGTTTCTGTCAGTAGCATTATCATTAAACTTTACTTTGGAACCTGAAGGTATATTGTTGGGAGGAGTTGGTATCCCGCCAATCATAATCTTTTTTTTTACCCTTAAACGTCTAGATTTTTTGGACGCGGATTTCCTCTTTCGTCTACCTTTGCTTGTTTTACCCTTTTTACGTTTTCTAGTTTTACGTTTTCTAATTATACGTTTTCTAGTTTTACGCCCCTTTTTTTTTGTTTTTGCTTGTGTGAGGCGGGGGTCCTTCCTCCTCGGTGCCCCCCTCGACACCGCCGCTATATATAAAGCTTTATTTCTCTCTTCAATTTGCTCTAATAACCTTCTATAATTTTGTTCAAAACTATCTGCAAAACGCTGATGACCCTCATCACTACTATTTCTTAATATAGGAATATTATCTCTTACAACTGTAGCCATTTTTTCTTGAATTAATTCTTTTTCTTGATCTAAATCCATATTTCCTATATCACTAATTTCAAGATATGTAATAAATTCTCTTATATTTTGCATAGCTTGTTCTTCTCTAGATGGCTCTCTATAATCTTCATCATCTTCATCTGCCATAGCTCGGAACATGGCGTCGGCGGCGGCAGCGTCATATTCATCTTCATCATCTTCATCATCTTCATCATCTTCATCATCTTCAGTCGAGGGTCTTCCACCTTCTTGACCGTGCTTTAATTTTTTCCTTGTTCTATTATAATATTTTCTGTTATAGGCCATATATATACATATATAGATTAAAAAATTGAAACGTCATACATCCTATCGTCGTTGTTCATAAACATATATATCATGCAATCTATAACTGAACTTCACAATATTATCGTGAGCGCCTGGTTAGCTAAAGAGGAAACAACTATTTGTCGTGTCATACATGTAAACACAAATGGTACAGTGACCATATGCACTAGATTGGTTGAAACAACATTTAATCCCAATGGGTCCGAGGCGAGCCTGCGCAGGTTTCTCGAGATGTACGTCAAGTAGACCTTTTTAATTATGCAAATGGTTAAGGAGATATCCAGAATATTATTATAAAAACGAATGCGAATATAAATATATATAATAAAAGTGTAAATATATTAACTACGTGTATAGAATCATGTATAGTTTCTACATCAACGGGTGGTTCTAATATATTTTTTATTTTTTCATATTTTTCTTTTTCCTTAGGTAGACTACAGTTTTTTATATCTTGATACATTTCTTTTAATTTAATAGGATTGTCAGGAATGCTATCTTCATCCATATGCTGACAACATACTTTAGTCGACTGACATGAGTGTATTGTATAACCTCTACCTATAATAGGAAGTATATTTTGCACATTTTGTTCCATATAAGGATATTCATAAGGACAACGAACTTCATTAGGCATCTCATTTTTTTTCTTACAAAATCCACTATACGAATGTTTCATTTCTGTCGGCATCACTATACACCCAGCTTGTACAGGATGAGGACGCGCCGTAAAAATCAATGACAAAAATGCTATCTTTTGATATACCATTATTTTCTTTACAATTTAAAATACTTAAAAAGTAAGTTCAATTTTTTATAAATAATAGAATATGCCTTATTATAGAAAAGAGAAAATATTATTCATACACATTCCCAAAACAGGTGGTTCTGTAATAGAAAAAGAAATGGAAAAGGTGGTTTCTGAAGTAGAATTTAAAATTAAAGGCAAGTCAACTATATATTCCGGTAAAAGACACAATTTATTAAATTATCCATACAATATGGTAGCTCCTCAGCATCAGTTTTGTTCAACATTTTATCTATATAAAAATAAATTAAATATAAATTTTGATGGGTTAAAAATATTTTCTATCGTACGAAATCCTTATGATAGAATTATAAGTGATTTATTTTGGTGTAAATTAATTAAAGAAAACTTTACAAGTCAACGTGTATATAACGTTATAAAAAATGAATATTTAAATAGAACTGATTTAGATAATCACAATGTACCACAATATAAGTTTCTAACCGATAAAAATGGTAAAATCATACAAGGTATAAAAATATTTAAATGTGAAACATTAAATGAAAGAAATGACGATTTAAATGAATTTTTGGACATAAAAATCAATATTATTAAGCACGATGCAAATAAAGATTATTCAAAATATTTGAACCAAGATTCAATAAATATAATCAATGAATATTATGAAAATGATTTTAAAATGTTTAATTATAAGTTTAAATGAAGTTATATACGTAGAATAATATAAAAAATAAGTTTTTATATTATTATATATATGAAAAATAAAAAATTAGTTTTTGATTTAGATTATACATTATATTCACCAGTTTTATACCCTGAAAAAAATTATGTTAGCAATCCTTCAAAATTCTATGTAGATTTAAAAAGTGATATAAAATTAAGTCAGCTATTAAAAAAATCAGAAAATTATATATTTACAAATGCCAATGAAGAACATATGGACTTGTGTCTTAGAAAAATGAGAATTAAAACTATGTTTAAAAATACAGCTTTCAATGATTTATATAAAGGAAGTTATAAACCAAATAAAGATGTATATGAATTAGTTATTAAAAGATTTAAATTTAATGAAGATGATACAATTTATTTTTTTGAAGATTTAAAAGAAAATCTTAAAACCGCAAAAAATTTTAATTGGAATACCGTATATTTAGACCATAACGATACTATGAAAAAAAAACCCCAATATATTGATTATAAATTTACTAATATTTATGATGCGATTGAATTTATTCAAAAACTTTAACTTAGGCTAATTTTAAAGTACTGTTAAATATTTTTTCAGTTAGTTCAAAAGAAATATGAGTACGTCCCTCTCGCAAATAAGATTCATCTAATCTATCTAATTCTCTTTTGCTTTTGTTGCTGCACAATAAAACAATAATATATGGATATAATCCCATGTCTATTTTATCAAAAAAATTATTCCATGTTGATTTATCATAGATTTGTGTAGGAACCTTTTTATGTTTCGTTATAGATTGTTCATGAATATTTTTAATGTAAATATCAATCTCGTCCAACAATACAATAAGTGGTTTATTTGCGGTTGGACTAACTTTAGAATAAAGATTTGCAAATAAATCCCCTGGTTCCGTAGGATTATAATTATCACATATTGAACAACCTAATTGTTTAGCTATTAAGTATGCCAACATTGTTTTACCTGTACCGGTTTTTCCATATATATAACTCGTTAAAAAATTTTGTTTTTCATACGTTTTAATAATATCATCTGCTACTGCTTTTTGAGATTTAGAATAATTTTTATCTATATCTATCTCACGCATGGTATAAAAAAGATATGAATACTCTCCTCCTCTATTATAATACGAAATAGGTGGTTTTTCTTCTACTTCTTGTTTATTTTTTTCTTTTATAGATAATACTTCTTTTCTAGGATTTGAAATTAATTCTTTTTTTACAGATTCATGGCAAATTAGAATTACAGTGTTCTCGTATTGATAAGAAGATACCCAACATACATATTTAGGGAATATTCTTTTATTAATAATTAGACCAGTTGGATCTCCTAATTCACTATAACTACTGCAAAGGTCTTTTTTTATATTGTTATTAATATAATTACACAATTCTTCTGAGGTAAAACGATATAATCTTATTTTAAATATGACTGAAAGTATAAACATTATATAAGGACCTACAGTATAAAAATAATTTTGCGACATAGATATAGCCATCATAACTAAAACTAAAATATTATTATCCATTATATCTATTATAATAATATTTTTAAATGACTTCATTATCAAATACATATTTTCCCCAACTCATACCCCTACCTTGACAAAAATCTTCATGTCCGATTTCTACGATTTCATTATTTTCTATCGCATCTCTCCATACTTTTGTAGGATAATGATTCCACCCTTTCGCAAGTTTCTCAGAATAACATGTATCATCAAATAAAACTATTGTATTTTCATGTGCTAGTTTTTTACAATTTTCAAGGTCTTGTTTTGGAATAGGTTCCCAGTGAGCACCATCTATAAAAATTAAATCAAATTTTATATTGGTATGTTTCTTAGAAAATGCTGGAACTATGTGTTGACTTTCTCCTAATGTAATCTTTAACCTGTCTGGGTAATTATAATCTAAATATCGTTTACCGTGTCTTAAATTATCTCTTAAAATAGAAAAACTATGCACCTTATTTTCAGGCTTTGCTTTTAAAAAAACTTCTGCAGAATGTCCACAATTAAATCCTATTTCCATAATGTTTATTATTCCTGGTTGAGATGCGTATTTTTCTAATATTTTTACCTGTTCTGGAACTTGTTGACAAAATCCTTCAACCGCATTTATATTATATACTGACAAAAATTCCGTTAATGTACCCCATTCAAAAGTTGCATGTTTTGGTAAATAGATCATTCTTTTTTTTTCTTTGTTTTCCTCGTTTTCCATATACTATTAATTAAATTTATATTTTTAATATTAATTTAACTATTATAATTTAATAGTCTTTCTTTATTTTCAGGTATATTATATCTGTACATTTCCTTATCACTCTTTACATATTTGTCATAATCATATACTACAAATTTAATATCTCTTATATAGAAAGTATTTATTTTTTTGAAAAGTGATTTTGTCCACCAATTAAATGTACTATTTAACATTATAAAATAATAAGAAGGTACATATACATTTTTTATCGTATCACTTATTTGAATAATAAATGGACAAAGAGATGATTGACACGGTACGTAATGTTTTGCACCAATCAAATAATCAAAATCTTTTTTAAAGTTGTATCCATTTTCCCTATTTCTTTTATCTTCTACAAACGTAATTACATTTTCATAGCTTTCTTTTAAAACATTATAGATTGGATTTAATGGATCTCGTTCTGTTATAACATAAATTTTATCCCATTTATTTGATTCTATTACTTTTTTATAAAACTCTAAAGGAGGTTGAATCATTTCAGTATTACCACCAACCATAATATCTCCACTACGTAAATGAATAACCAAATCATTATCCCCTATAAGTTGAGGATTTATATTCATAATTGGTTTAATATATTGTTTTATTGTATCGATTCTTTCTTCAAACGATAAAGGTACCATCTTATAGAATTTATCTACCGTAAATTCTGTAGCTATATAATCTGAATTAGATTCTTTAGAAATAATTATTTCTAATTTATTAAAAAAATCATTGATAAGTTTCTTATTTATAGAAGGATTAGGAGACCAGTGTATTTTTGAGAAATCTATTTTTTCATACCCATTTTTTTTTGCATAAGTAATTGCATATAATAAACATATTATGAAATTCCCTGTTCTTCCACAACCTTTAATTAGTTTTAATTCTTTCATTTATATATTATTATTTTTATATAATGGAGCTTCTAAACGACAATCCAGTGGATGAACTTACTGAACAAGCAATTCAACAAGAACAAAATGATATATTAAAAATATTCTCGAGAGATTTAACAAATAATAACACAAAAGAAAATCATAGAAGAAACATACTTAATGAAAAAAATAAAAAAAGTAAAACGGTTGATACATTTTTATTTAGAAATGTACCTAAACCTCCACAACAAAATAACCCAATTCCAAGAAGTATCAATATTTCTACCCCCAATAATAATACTCCTCCAAAACCACCGACCGCTCCAAGAAATATGATTATTCAACCTAAGAATAATTTAAAAACACTTAAAGAACCTGAAATTAAAAAACCAGCGGGAAAAAAAGAAATTGTATTTATTTTAAGAGGTCATATCAGAGATGCATTCGATAAGGGTTCACATTTAGAAGATTATGTTAAATTACTCAGTGAAACTTATGATATTACTATTTATATTCATACGTGGACCAATAAAGAATGTAAAAAAACATGGAGACATGAAGCTTCAATGTATAGTTGGAAAAAAAACCAAGATGAACTTGTAGTAAATGAAGAAATCATAAGAAACTATTTGAAAAGTGTTTCTCATTTAATAAAAAAAATTACTTTGGAGGATGAAGAATCGGTAAAATTAAATGGTAGAACAGAAGGACAATTAACTGATATATGCACCATGCCTACTAAAAGCTGGAAATATTTTATTCACAATTTATACGTAAGTTTAACTAAAATTAATAAAGAAGATAGACATAAAACCATTTTTTCCATGAGATTTGATATGATACAAACAAGGCTTTTTAGTACTTGGCATGGATTTAATCATGATGATATGCTTCAATCTTATTTTAAAATATGCCGTAGTTATTTAGACAGAAATAATCTAAAGTATAAATGGTGTAAAATGCAATCTATTGGTGGAAGTAGTTCAGGTTATGATAACGCAATTCTCGGTGATTTTAACTATTTAGAAAAAATATTTCATTTACTTGAAATGAAACTAGACACAGTTCTTGTAAAATGTGCTGAACAATGTGACAGTAGAAATCAAGAAATTTTTGTAGAGAGATTACGAGATAAACTAATTCATAATATTAATCATTTTGATTTTATTTTTAAGGGAACATAAAAAATAATAATATAATTTAATATTTTATAAATATTAAATTACTTAACATAATTTAATTCCAAATATGATATCATTTTTAGTATGTTCTGGGTACTCTTCTATAATTTTATATATTGCATTACTAATATTTTCCTCAACCGTAAATCCTGTGATTTTATTTATATGATTCATCCATTGTCTTGTTATAGTTAAATTAAGATATTCTAAATTTTCTTTTTGTAACCATTCTCTGTATAAAGGAATCCATTCTTTTTCAATATCAATAAAAGGTACTAATTGTGTTAAACAATCAAGTTCAAATTGTCTCAATAAATTCGTCATTTTTAAAATAATATATTGATATTTTTTTACTTCAATTTCCGAAAGTGTAAATCTCTTAATTCCTGAAAATAAAATGCAGTTATACTTATTTATATTTACCATAGTTGTAAAATACTCATCACTCCAAAAAATTTTAAAAACCATCTCAAACCTTAACCTAGAAATGAGTGTGTAAAAAAAAAAATTGATTTAAAAAATGTCCATATGATATATGACAAATATGTCATCAAACGCTGAAATCCCTATTACCGACACCATCGCCGCCGCGGCCCCCCCGCGTATCCAGGACGAGGCGGTGGTGGCTCGGAATTCCATCCAAAAATTCGTTGACGGACAAGCTGCTCGCCTTGCTTGGAAAAAGGCGCTCGTCCCAGAAACATGCACGATCGAAACCCTTAATGCCGCCTGCTCTGGATTATTCTCTCACTACGCAAACATCGTCCTCGACTCCAACTCAAGACGTGGAACCACTATCATGGTGACACCTACATCCACTGATCTCTGGAAACAGGCCGGAGAATACATATACATCATTGTCAAAGATGGTGTAATCATGAAAATCGGTGGCACGCGCACAAGCATGAGTGAACGCTGGGGCTCCTACCTTTGCGGTCACTGCGTTCCCCAACGCAACAAGAAAAACGGCGACCCCTACCCGGGAAAAATGTCCGTTACCAATGCACATCTCTATCACACCATTGAACACGACCTTCTTGAAAACGAAGGCAAGTGGGAATTCTGGTGCTGGAAACTTCCCGTTATCACCATTCAAGTCGATATCATGGGGGTTCCTACCGAAATCATCGCGCAGACCTTCCACGCTTATGAATCCCGCTGCATGGAGAAATTCCGTGAAATGACCGGACACATTCCCCAGCTCTGCGACAACGCCGACCCCTCTTATCGCTAAACAAAAAACAAAAAAAAACAAAACAAAAACTATATACTTAAAAATTTATATATAAACTATTGAAATAAACTTGCGCTATATATGTTAAACGTTTATTTCAATAAACTTTATCTCTTCTTGTGTTATACAAAATTTTTTATA
>CESA01012461.1_pt1 | contig 13188 bp, 9 predicted proteins | sample 531061 | NCBI WGS metagenome assembly CESA01 (sample SAMEA2621254, study PRJEB7988) | marine metagenome | biome: marine biome (ENVO:00000447); feature: surface water layer (ENVO:00002042); material: "saline water (ENVO:00002010), including plankton (ENVO:xxxxxxxx)" | depth 5 m
TAAATCTTTTAATTTGGATGGAGCTCCATAATAATCTTTTATTTTCTTACTATTTATCATTATGTAAGTAGTAGGAAGATCTGTAATTCTTTCAGAATATTCATTTTTTAAATTATTAAAACCAATTTTTTTAGCTTTAGATAATATTTTGTCAATTTCTCTTTTGCTAACTTTTAGATCATATTCTCCAACTTTCTTTACAAACTTTTGTCCATTATATAAAGCTTCACCGTTATTATAAATAATAATTTTGAATACTGGACACCTTCCAAAGCATGCAGTTTTTTCTAATGATATAATTATTTTAGGGCTTTGTAATTCTTTTTGTTTTGTGAGGTCAAAGCATGAACTAAAAAAAAGAATAAATACAAGAAGATAATTTTTCATTAATTATCTTCTATTTCGTTGTTTCATTTTTTGTTCTTGTTTTTTCTGCATTTCCTCTAACTTCTTCTGGAAATTTGATTTTTTTCTTGGTTTCTTTTTATTTTCTTCTATTTCTCTTAAAAGAGCGTCATCATCAATTAGTTTTCTCATCACAAACTGTTGCGAAAAAGTAAACATGTTCGCAAGAAAGTAGTAATAACTTAAGCCAGCAGCATAGTTATTAAAAAATCCTAAAAACATAACTGGCATTAAATACATCATCCACTTCATTTGAGCCATTTGTCCAGTTGCCATTTGGCTATTCATTCTAGTGTAAAGCAATGTTGAAATTGTCATTAATAGAGTAAATAAGCTTACATGATCCCCGTAAAATGGAATTTCAAATGGAAGATCTAAAATTGAATCATATGCTGATAAATCATCTGCCCATAGAAAAGCTTCAGATCTTAATTCAATAGAAGCAGGAAAGAATCTAAACATTGCAATTAGAATAGGAAATTGAAATAGCATCGGTAAACATCCTCCCATTGGATTAACCCCTGCTTTTCTGTAAAAACTCATTGTCTCTTGTTGAGCCTTCATTGGATCCTTTGACTTATGTTTTTCATTAATCTTATCTATTTCAGGTTTTAGTACCTTCATTTTTGCTTGTGATAAGTATGCTTTGTAAGTAAATGGTGCTAAAGCAAGTTTAATAATTATAGTTAGAAGTAGTATTATTAATCCATAGTTTGAGAAAAATTTACTTAAAAAATCAAAAATATTTATAATTATATATTTATTTACCCAACCAAAAATTCCCCATCCAAGAGGTATGATCTCCTCAAATTTATAATTATAAGACTGCAACTGCTTATAATGATTTGGCCCAAAATAAAATTGAAAATCTAACTGTTCATTTTGATTATGATTAAAAGGTAGCTCAAATTCTGCAGAAAGATTTTTAATGTACTTTGAGTTTTCATCTTTTATGCTATATAGAGATGCATTTTCTAAACCACTTTTAGATACTAAAATTGAGCTGAAAAATTGTTGTTGAAATGCAACCCAGGATAGTTTGTTAGATAGCTTTTCTTCATCTTCAGCTGTTGTATAGCCTAAGTAATCAATATCATCTTTGTCTGCAAGAAATTGATAATATATACCTGTATACATATCCTGATTTGATTTGCTCTTTTCAGTTTGTGGAGTTTTCATTTGCCACTCCAAATTCATATAGTTTAATTCCTTTGGAATAATCTCATTCATTCCAAAAAGGTTAATGTTAAAATCAACTAAATAATCGTCGTTAATTCTGTAATTAAAATCTACATAGTGAAGACTATCAATAGCAAGTCGCATAGTAATAGCATTATTAGAGCCTTCAGATGTATTATAAATAGGCTTAAAAAATAGATCTTTTGTATTTATACTAATTCCAGTTGAAAAATTAAGATTAAATACTGATGAGTCCGTATTAAAAATTTCAAGTTCTTCTCCAGTATAAGTAGTATATTTTTTTTGATTTGGCCCTTCTTTTACTGTAGCAGATTTTATTTGTCCACCTTTATTTGAAATAACAAGTTTTATTTTTTCATTTTCAAGAATAACTTCTTTTTCTTCATCGTATGAAGATTCTGAAAAAATGCCAAAATTAGATTTAACTATTTTTTTTGCAGCTGGATCAACATTTGTAGTATAGGTGTCTTTAAATGTTTCTTTATTTTCAGTAGATGGTAATTCTAATTTTTCAGTATTATTTTCTTTTTCAATTTCTTCATTTGTGGGAAGAAAATAAAAATTAAAAACAAGAAGTATTAGAAACATTAATACAAAACCAGTTAGGGAATTTTTGTCGTAATTTTTCATTTTTTGTTATTGATACATGCTTGAACAAATTCACTAAAAAGTGGGTGAGGATTTAATACAGTACTGCTGTATTCAGGATGAAATTGTACTCCCACAAACCATTTATTTTTTGGAATCTCAACTATTTCAACTAAATTATTTTCTGGATTAATTCCTGAAAACTTCATTCCATTTTGATTAAAGACATCTTTATATTTATTATTAAACTCATATCTATGTCTGTGTCTTTCCTTAATGTTTGCAGTTTTATATGCATTATAAGAAAAGCTATCTTTTTCAATTCTACAATTATATGAACCTAACCTCATGGTACCCCCTTTATTTTCTATATCCTTTTGGTTTTCCATTATGTCAATTACAGGATAATTAGTTTCTGGATTCATTTCAGTAGAATTTGCTTCTAACTTGTTTAATACATTTCTTGCATATTCAATTACTGCACACTGCATTCCAAGACAAATACCTAAGAAAGGAATATCATTTTCACGAACATATTTTATGGCATTAATTTTTCCCTCAATTCCTCTATCACCAAAACCAGGAGCAACTAAAACGCCATCAACACTACTTAATTCTGTGGCAATATTATCTTCACTTAAATTTTCTGCATGAAGCCATTTAATATTTACTTTGCAATTCTTTTCAGTACTGGCATGTATGAAAGCTTCTGAGATAGATTTATAAGAATCTTTAAGTTTTATATACTTTCCAACTAAGCCAATATTTATTTCTTTGTTTGGGTTATTTAGTTTAAATAGAAAATCTTTCCATTTTTCAAGATTAACATCAGAATCTTCATCTAAATTTAATTTTCTTAAAACGACTTTATCTAAGTTTTCTTTTTGCATTAAAAGAGGAACCTCATATATGGTTTTTGCATCAATAGATTCAATAACAGCATCTTTTTCAACATTACAGAACAATGCTATTTTTTGTTTAATATTTTCTGTTAAACTATGTTCTGTTCTACAAACAAGAATATCTGGTTGAATTCCAGACTCTAATAATGTTTTAACAGAGTGTTGTGTTGGCTTTGTTTTTAGTTCTCCAGCTGCAGATAAATATGGAACCAGAGTAAGATGAATATAAATAGCATTTTTTTGTAATTCCCATTTTATTTGTCTAACTGCTTCTATGTATGGAAGCGATTCAATGTCACCAACCGTACCTCCAATTTCAGTTATAACAAAATCAAATTCATTAGTATCACCTAATATTTTTATTCTTCTTTTTATTTCATCTGTAATGTGTGGAATTATTTGAACTGTTTTTCCCAAATAATCACCTTTTCTTTCTTTGTCAATTACAGTTTGATATATACTTCCTGTAGTTACATTATTTGCTTGAGATGTTTGATGGTCAAGAAATCTTTCATAATGACCAAGATCTAGATCAGTTTCAGCACCGTCATTTGTAACATAACATTCCCCATGCTCATAAGGATTCATTGTTCCAGGATCTATATTAATGTATGGGTCTAATTTTTGTATTGTAACTTTATAACCACGAGAGATTAATAATTTCCCAAGAGAGGCTGCTATTATTCCTTTTCCTAAAGATGAGGTTACACCTCCTGTTACGAATATATATTTTGTTGAGAAGTTATTCAATGTTTTTTTTACAAAAATAGTATTTAAAATTATTTAATTGACTAGGCAGATTCTTAATTTAAAAAGTCAAGCTCATTCCAATACTTGGCATAAGTGGAAGTTGATTTACTCTTTCATACTTTACTCTGTTAAAGTAAAAGATGTTTTCGCGATTGTATGCGTTAGTGACTGATGCAGTAACATTAAGATTTGTATTTTTTCCAAAGGAAAAATCTTTTGCAATTGAAAGATCTAATCTATGATAATAAGGAAGTCTTCCTTGATTTAATTCAGCATATTGAATACCAAGATCTCCATTTGAAGAAGTATAATCTGTATTTATTCCATTTGAAAATGTAATATTTTCGTAGAAACCTTGTGTTTGAGTAAATGGGAATCCAGATCCTAAATTCCATCTAGCATCAAATTTCCAATCTTGATTCTTGCCAAATTTATAGGATGTTACAAAATTTACATTATGTCTTCTGTCGAAGTGTGGAGAATATTCACGAACTCCATCATTTCTTTTTACTTCTCCCAAAGAATAAACTAGCCAAACATATAGTTTTTTACTATTATATTTTATTAAAGCATCTATTCCTCTAGCAACTCCAGTTTCAATGATAAATGTTTCATCATCATTACTTGTCATGTTTCTATTTATGTTTGTTAATTGACTAAAATCTTTTATATATGCTTCGATTTGAAAATCTATTTGGTCACTAACATCGTATTCAATACCTGTTATGATGTGTTTAGCTTTTTGAATTTTGCTATTGTATTCTTCTCCATTTGGCTGACTTGGTATTTCTTCAGGAGAAGAAATAATACCAGAAAATAAGTTTACAACATCTCTATCTGATGACGTGCTAAGGATATTTTGAGAATAAAATCCACTTGCAATTTTGGTTCTCATCTTGTCGTTAATAATATATTTTAGTCCAAGTCTAGGTTCAGGAGATAATCCGAGAGTATATTTTTGAATTCTAAAGCCCGGTTCAATTATAAACCTTGTTGATGTATATTGGTAATTAACATATCCTGAAAATTCTGATGTGTTTTCATTTTGTGTAATTGGGGTATTTACAGAATTATAAGTTAAAAAATCTGTAGAGTATCCATGCACATCAAAACCATATTTGATTTTTCCTTTTGGTCTAAAATAAGTGAAGTCAAATCCCATATTAAATCCTTCAATACCACTTTCTCTTAATGGTGATGCTTCCTCATCGAGGCTTATTTTGTATGATGAATAAGCAAAGTTACCTTGGATTAATACAGGTGAATTGCCAGGTATTAAAATAAATTCACTTCCAATACCATTTGAATTCCATTTAAGTTTAGAAATGTTTTCATAGTCTACTAAATCTTGAAAATTGAATCCGAAAAGATTAAACTTGCTACCATTATTACCATGTAATGAAAATTTTCCATAAAGATCTGTATAGCTGTAAGGTAATCCTTTATTATCAAAATCAAATAATGGTTCTTTGTAAAGAATTTCAGATGATTTATCTAAGTACGATGTTTTACCAGAAAAAACAAATGATGATTTTTGATTTTTGCTGAGTGGGCCTTCTAGTAATAGTTTTGAACCAAAAGTGTTAGAGGTTATTTTCCCTCCAAATCTTTTTTTGTTTCCGTCTTTGGTTTTAATATCCATAATTGAAGAAATTCTTCCTCCATATTCAGCGTTGAAACCACCGGTAAAAACATCGGTATTTCTAATTATGTCAGTATCAAAAACTGAGAATAGACCAATAGAGTGGAATGGACTATAAATAATCATTCCGTCTAACAAAACTTTATTTTGAATAGGAGAACCCCCTCTAATATATAATTGACCTCCTTGATCTCCTGTAAAAACAACACCAGGTATAATTTGAATGTACTGAGCCAAATCGGGATCTCCCCCTATTGTTGGAACCATTTCAAGTTCTTTTTTTGTAATTTTTATTGCTGCTGCATTAACTTCTGTTCTCATAGCTTCTCTTTCAGCAGAAATTTTCACCTCATTTAATTTAATGCTAGATTCTTCTATTTCTAAATTTATGGTAAGTATCTGTTTTCCACTTGGATTTATCTCAACTCTAGTTGTATCATAACCAAGATATGTAACCACTAAATTATAATTTCCATCAGGTACTTTTGAAATATTATACATTCCATTGACATCAGTAGGAGCACCAATAGTAGTCCCCTCAAGAAAAACATTACAAAACATTATTGGTTCTCCAGATGATTTGTCGTATACGAAACCTCTAATTGAGCTATTTTGGGAATAGCTATTAAAGAAAAATAAAACTAATATTAGGGTTTTTAAGATTTTTAGCATTTTGTTTTTAAAACAGGCAAATATAGATAATTAAAAGCTTGTTTTTATGTATGAAGTATCTTAAAAATAAGTTCTTCCAAAAGTGATTTTGTAGAAACATTATTATTTCCAATTCCTTTAGATCTTAGCTCATACTCTTTAATATATTGTAAAACATATTGTAGCTGTTTTATAGAATAGTTTTTTGATGCAATCTGGTACTGAGTTACAAAATAAGGATTTATTTTAAGTGTTGAAGCAATTTTAATTCTGTCAAGATTTTGAACCTGTTTGAAAATCAAAACCTTAGTAAAAAAAGAAAAAATAGAGTTGATAGTTAATACAAAAGGATGATTTTTAGAGTTTGAAGATAAAAATTTAGCAATTTTATTTGAATTAAGAACATCTTTTTTACCCAATGAGTTTTGAAGCTCAAAAATATTAAAGTCTTTACTTATACCAATATGTTTTTCTATTAATGATGGTGTGATTTCTATACTCGATTCTACATTTAGCAAAAGTTTATCTAATTCATTAGTTATTTTTGTTAAATCAATCCCAAGATGTTCTGCTAAAATTGCACATGCCTCATTAGTTATAGAAATTTCATTTTCCAAACAATAGTTTTTTATCCAATTACTTACTTGGTTTTCATATAATTTGTTGCTTTCAAATAATTGATTGTTTTTTATTATGTTCTTGAAAAATTTTTTTCTCTTATCGATCTTTTTTTTGTAGCAGATAACAAGAATTGTTGAGCTCAATGGGTTTTTTAGATATTCGTCAATACCTTCAATATTTCTAATATGTTGGGCTTCTTTAATTATAACAACTCTATTTTCTGCTCCAAAAGGATATTGTTTTGCCTCTGAGGTAATGTCGTTATAGCCTATTTCTTTTCCATATAGAATAACTTGATTGAATGACTTTTCTTCATCATTTAAGATTTTATTTGAGATATGATTTGATATTTTATCTATGTAATAATTCTCTTCTCCGCAAAGAAAGTAAAGGTTGAGATAATTTTTATTATCAACAGACTTTATAATCTCATCATATTTCATTTAAATTTGTTTTATGTTAATGCAAGAACTTAATCTTCCAAAGATAAATATCAAAAGTAAATTAGTTAATAATAGTACACAAGTTTTTGATATAATAAGAAAGAAATATTTCATATTAACTCCCGAGGAGTGGGTAAGACAACATGTTATCCATTATTTAATTTTTCATAAAAAATACCCTAAAGGCTTAATGCAAGTAGAAAAATTAATTAAGTACAATAATTTAAATACTCGAGCTGACATAGTTGTTTTTGATACAAATTCAAATCCAGTTATTTTAGTTGAGTGTAAGGCTCCTTCTGTTGCAATTAATAAAAATGCTTTTGATCAAATTGCAAAATATAATTTTAATTTAAAAGCAAATTTTTTGTTTGTCACAAATGGAATAAATCATTATTGTTGTAAGATTAATTATAATGATGGTGGTGTAGAATATTTGCAAGAAATCCCCAATTACATAGTTGGAGATTAAATTATTATGCACACATTTTTGTTTTTGGAGGAGCAAATTTTGTAAGATTGATACCAACGACAGCTTCAATATATTCTTTCATGTTAGGAGTTCTTCCTAATATGGCGGAAAGAACAACAACTGGAGTTGATGCTAATAAAGACTCTCCCTTTTTTCTGTCTGAATCTGCAACTACTCTTCCTTTAAATAATCGTGTTGATGTTGCCATCACAGTATCTCCTTTTTCAGCTTTTTCTTGATTTCCCATGCATAAGTTACATCCGGGTCTTTCAAGATACATCATGTTCTTATACTCGGTTCTAGCTGTGCTTTTAGGATTATTGTCATTAAATTCAAATCCTGAATATTTTTGTAAAATTTCCCAGTCGCCTTCCTCTTTTAGTTCATCAATAATGTTATAGGTTGGTGCAGTAACAACTAACGGAGCTTTAAATTCGACTTCACCTTTAGATTTTTCAAGATTTTTTAACATTTGTGATAAAATTTTAATGTCTCCTTTATGTACCATACATGATCCAACAAAACCAAGATCAACTTTTTTCTCTCCATTGTAATATGAAAGAGGTCTAATTGTATCATGCGTATATCTTTTTGAAATATCTTCATTATTTACATCAGGATCAGCAATCATTGGTTGAGCAATAATATTTAAGTCAACTTCAAATTCAGCAAAATATTTTGCGTCTTCATCTGGAGCTAGGGCTGGCTTAACTCCAGTTCTAATTTCACTAATTCTTTTATTAGCATTATCAATAAGACCTTGTAAAACTTTTTTCTTATTGTCCATGCCTTTTTCAATCATGACATTAATTCTACTTTTTGCTATTTCAAGTGACTCAATTAAGGTATCATCCTCAGAAATGCATATTGAGGCTTTAGCTTTCATCTCTGCTGTCCAATCTGTAAAAGTAAATGCTTGATCAGCAGGAAGTGTGCCAATATGAACTTCAATTATTCTACCTTGAAAAACATTTTCACCATCAAATTTGTCTAGCATTTGTGCTTGAGTTGCATGAACAACATCTCTAAAATCCATATGCTCTTTCATTTCACCTGAAAAAGTTACTTTAACGGATTCTGGAATTGGCATAGATGCTTCTCCGGTTGCGAGAGCAAGAGCAACAGTTCCTGAATCAGCTCCAAAAGCAACTCCTTTTGACATCCTTGTATGTGAATCTCCACCTATAATTATAGACCAATCATCTACAGTTAAGTCATTAAGAACCTTATGAATTACATCAGTCATTGCATGATATTCTTCATTTGGGTCACGGCCAGTAATAAGACCAAAATCACTCATAAATTTCATTAATCTTGGAATATTTTCCTGTGCTTTAATGTCCCAAACAGATGCAGTGTGGCATCCTGATTGATATGCTCCATCAATAATTGGAGAAATTGTTTTAGCAGCCATTGACTCTAATTCTTGAGAAGTCATTAAACCCGTAGTATCTTGAGAACCAACTATATTTACATTTACTCTAACATCAGAGCCAGCATACAATGTTTTTCCATTTGTTTGGCCAACTGCATTTTTATTAAATATTTTTTCAACAGCAGTAAGTCCTTGATCATTATGTGAAACTTCTTTTGCAGAAGCGTAAATAATAGGCATTTCAATATTTAATGTACTTGCAGCAAATGTTTGAAGTTTTTTCCCAAAAACTATTGCATAAGAACCTCCAGCTCTCATGAACTCCATTTTTTGAGGAGTAAATGAAGAAGAAACATCTACTAATTCTTCATCATCTTTATAAAGTTTTTTCTTTTTTGTATTAATTGTAAGAACAGTACCTGTTTTTACAGAGTAAACCTCTTCTAAAATAGGCTCACCATCAGAATCAAGTACATTTTCACCTTTTTTGTCTTTTTTCTTCTTCCAATTTTTTAGATCTAGTCCAATACCTCCAGTTACATCAACAGTTGTAAGAAAGATAGGAGAAATACCATTGGTTCCAGCGACAATTGGAGCAATATTCACAAATGGAACATATGGACTAGCTTGCTTTCCAATCCATAGTGCTACATTATTGACTCCTGACATTCTAGATGAACCTACCCCCATTGTTCCTTTATCGGCAATCATCATAATTCTTTTGTCAGGATTGTTTTTTTGTATTTCAACAATTTCCTTTTGAGCATCTGGTGATATTAAACATTTACCATGTAACTCTCTGTCAGATCTAGAATGCGCTTCACTGCCGGGAGATAATAAATCGGTTGATATATCACCAATGCCAGCAACATATGTAATGATTTTAATTTCTTCTTCAAGTTCAGGAAGATTAGTAAAAAATTCTGCATTAGCATAACTCTCAAGAATACTTTTAGCGATTTGATTTCCTTTTTTATATGACTCGCTTAATCTTTCTGTATCTGCATCATATAAAAACACTTGTGTTTTTAAAATTTCAGCTGCTTTATCAGCAATTTTTAAATTGTTTCCCAATGCTAAATCTATTAATACTTTTATGGATTGACCTCCTTTCATATGTGAAAGTAATTCAAATGCAAAATCTATTGAGATTTCATCAACAATTTCATCTTCTAAAATAATTTCTTTTAAAAAATTTGCTTTTAAAACAGCTGCACTAGTAGTTCCGGGTAAAACATTGTAAATAAAAAAACTAATTGATCTTTTACGTTCAGGATGATCTTTCTTTTTTATTTGTAATATAATGTCGTTAAGAAGATCAGCATTATCAATTGGCTTAGGATTTAAATCTAAAGCTTCTCTTTCTTGGATTTCATTGATATATTCTTGATAAGCTTTCATAACAAATTTAGTTATATACAGAGCTAATTATAACTTTACTTTATTCCTATAATTAAAGCATTGCAAATATAATTTAAAGTAATAAAAAAACCGAATTTTAAGAACTCGGTTTTTTTTGATGGTCAAAATGTTAAGCTTTTATTCGGCAACAACATTAAAAGGTACAGTCACTTTAACTGACCTATGAAGTCTTACTTCGGCTTCATATTTCCCTAATTCTTTTATAGATGTAAGTTTTACGAACCTTTTATCTATTTCGTGGCCTAATTCAGCTAACACATCAGTGAATTGAGCAGGTGTTATTGAACCAAATAATTTTGTTCCACCTTCTGCCACCTTAGCTTTTATGTTGATATCAAGTTTAGGTAAGGCTTCAGCAGTTTTATTCATTTCAGCAATGATTTTTGAATCTTTTTGCTCTTGTTGTCTTAAATTTTCTTGTAAGACTTTTACTGCAGATTCTGTAGCAAGAATAGCCTTTCCAGTAGGAATTAAAAAGTTTCTTCCATATCCAGGTTTTACTTTAACAATTTCATTTTTGAAACCAAGCTTTTCAACGTTTTCTAATAAAATAATATTCATTTTTTTTTCTTTTGATTATTTTAAATTATCACCAACAAAAGGAAGAAGAGCCAATTGTCTTGCTCTTTTTACGGCTACAGCTAATCTTCTTTGAAATTTTAGAGAATTTCCTGTAATTCTTCTTGGTAATATTTTACCTTGTTCATTTAAAAATCTCATCAAGAAATCAGGGTCTTTATAGTCTATATACTTAATACCCATTTTTTTAAAACGACAATATTTGCTTTGTTTTCTTTTCTCAATATCAACAGGAGAGAGATATCTTATTTCAGTTTTATTACTCATAATTATTCAGATTTAGCTGTTTCATTTAACTTTTTTCTTCTTCTTTCTGCGTATTCCATTTCATACTTATCTAGTCTTATGGTTTGCCATCTGATAACTCTTTCATCTCTACTAAATTCAACTTCAAAGTCACCAATAATGGATCCATCAGCTTGGAATTCAATTAGGTAATAAAAGCCTGTTTTTTTCTTTTGTATTACATATTTAAGTTTTTTTAAGCCCCAGTTTTCTTCATGAGAAATCTTTGCTTTTTTACTTTTTAAGTAATCGACAAACTTTTTTACCGTTTCCCTTACCTGATCATCAGATAAGACGGGATTCATAATGAAAACGGTTTCGTAATTATTCATCTTATTTAATTTTTATTAATTTTTGGTCGGCAAATGTAGAAAAACTATCTAGAATAACCAAATATGATTATTGATTTAATTTGGATATATTTTTAGTTATTATTTTATCATAAATGTTAAATTTGTATTTCGTTTTTTAATAGTTTTTTATGAGTGAATTTTTAGTGTCTGCAAGAAAGTATCGACCTACAACATTTGATGAGGTTGTTGGCCAGTCTTCAGTAACATCAACTTTAAAAAACGCAATTAAATCAAATCAATTAGCTCAATCTTTTCTTTTTTGTGGACCTAGAGGCGTGGGTAAAACAACATGTGCTAGAATTTTTGCTAAGGAAATTAATTTATTTAACAATACTGAAATTGATGATTTTTCATTCAATATATTTGAGTTAGATGCTGCTTCAAATAATTCAGTTGATGATATAAGAAATTTAACTGATCAGGTCAGAGTTCCTCCTCAAGTTGGAAAGTATAAAGTATACATTATTGATGAGGTACATATGTTATCTAAATCTGCATTTAATGCTTTTTTAAAAACTTTAGAAGAACCACCACCACATGCTAAGTTTATTTTAGCAACAACAGAAAAACATAAGATTATTCCTACAATTTTATCACGATGTCAGATTTTTGATTTTAAGAGAGTTAATAATGAAGATATTGTAAAAAACTTAAGATATGTTGCTAAAAGTGAAAACATAGAGGTTGAAGATGAAGCATTGTTTTTGATTGCTGAAAAATCGGATGGTGCTTTAAGAGATTCTTTATCTATTTTTGATAGGCTAGTAAGTTTTTCGGATAGCAAATTAACCTACAATGATGTTGTTGATCATTTAAATGTTCTTGACTATCAATATTACTTTAAAATTACTGAACAATTAATAACTAATGATATAAGTTCTTTAATTGTAACATTTAATGAAATAATAGATAATGGATTCGATGGTCAACATTTTATTAATGGATTATCAGAGCACTTAAGAAAATTATTATTGTGCCAACATAAACAAACAGTTAATCTTTTTTCTGTTAATGATTCTTTAAAAGAAAAGTATCTTAATCAATCTGAGATTACAGATGTAAAATTTTTAGTAGAGGCTTTAAAACTGACTAATACTTGTGATTTACAATACAAATCTAGCAATAACAAAAGGTTATTGGTTGAAATATGTCTTATGCAGGTTTCTTCAATTAATTTTCAAGACATTACTAAAAAAAAAAGTAAAAATTTTATAGTTAGTTCTAATAATAAAAATGCAAATGATTTAAAATTATTAGATAAAGAGTTGTCAATTAAAGAAGACTCCTCAATTAAAAAAGAAAGTCAAGATTTAATTTCCAAGATTAAGCTTGATGATGTCCCTCAAATTTCAAATGATGAGCAATTACCCAAATCTAAAACAATTTCAATTCTCAGTTCATTAACTCAAGAATCAGTTTTAGATAATAAAAAGACAATTAAAACCAATTCAGAAAATTTTTCTAATGATGATTTAATAGTTGGATGGAATGAGATGAAAG
>CESA01135124.1_pt1 | contig 13177 bp, 4 predicted proteins | sample 531061 | NCBI WGS metagenome assembly CESA01 (sample SAMEA2621254, study PRJEB7988) | marine metagenome | biome: marine biome (ENVO:00000447); feature: surface water layer (ENVO:00002042); material: "saline water (ENVO:00002010), including plankton (ENVO:xxxxxxxx)" | depth 5 m
GAGCTTTCATAACTTCTCTGCGTTTCATCACTAATCTATAATGTTCAGTATTAGTATTTATTATAGCACTTGAAGTTTCATCTCTTATCAAGTCTATATGTCCTTCTACTTTACTATACTTACTCATTATGCTAATGCCATACATCTAAGTGCTGATACTAATGGCACGATAGATGTATTCTGTGCTTGTCCTACTATCTTAATCTGGAATGCTGTGAACTCTGCAAGACCATCTGCTGTATATTCATATTCTTTAAAGTTTCTAGCATCTTGTTCAAGTGCGATATCTGGTGAACCATCTGTGTTAAAGAATTCAAATCCTAAATCATCGATAGGTGTTGTTTCATCGTTCTTCAATATCTTGAACATGAATTTTAAATCTGTGTCTGGCGGTCTAAAGTTATCTGCAATAACTTTTATTGATGATGCAGGATTTTTCAATGCAACTTTTCTTGTTATATAAACAAACTCATTATTATCACCGTCTGGTTCTGTAGATGGTGTGTAAGCTCTTCCTGTTGATACATCGCCTGATACATCAATATCATTAATTCTATTCATGATACCTAATGCACCTATTGTGCCTGTATCTATGATTGGTGATATATTTGGATTTGCAGTTATTAATTGCAATCTACATTCTAATGATTTTGTTGTAGGTCCACCTGAAACTTCATTGACTTCATTAACAGATGATGCAATAACACTTGGTCTTTCAAAGAAGTTATTATCATTTAATGTTATAAAGTCATTTGTTGATCTCATGAGATATGCAGTGTCTAAACTTGATGATTCTGGAGAATTCATACCTGTTCTTCTTACACTCGGTATTAAATCACAATCTTTAAATGTTAATGATGGTATCATTGTATGTAATACATCGTAATATAAATTATTTGTCACAAATACACTGCTACCACCACCTATTGTAGATTGTATAGCGTTAGTATATGATAAATGGAAACTTGATAAATCAGGTGTCACGCAGAATGAATCTATATCGTAATGGTTTATACTATTGAATACTTGATTCAATGCTGATACAGGTAAACCACCTAGTGTATCACCTACACTTGCAATTGTCAATGAGACTGCTGTGCCTGAACCATTTACATCTGCAACTGTTATTGTTTCGTTAGCTGCATATCCTTGACCTGGATTACTAATAGTTGCACTTGTAGCATTACCAGATGCATCTGTTGTTATTGTTTGTATTACACAACCACCATTTGGATTACCACTTGAATTTGAATGTGTTTGAGTTTTAGCACTTACATTAAATGTTGTGCTGTTTGAACCTAATGCAGTAGAAGGAACACTAACTGTTAATACACCATTAGTTTTATCACCTGCTACTCCTGATATTACAACATTTGAATTTGTTGAATAATTACCGTGTGAGTATGAATAGAATCTAGCAAATGATTGATTACTGTATACTTCTACACTGTTCTCTTTTATTAGATTTGCAGGTAAATGTTCGTTTTCAAATATGACATTTCCTGCAACATTTGTTGTAAACTTGGCTATCTTCATATGGAACTTTAAGTCGTCCATTTGTTCTGCACTCCAAGTAGATGCGTTTTGTGAAGTAAATAATGAACCTGCGTATGGTTGTCCTGATATTACTTGACCTGTTATTAAGTCTACTTCTCCCATTCTTGAAATGAAACACTCGTAATTGTTTGAATTTGAGTAAACAACAAAACACATTTCTTTGCCTTCTTCAAGATATACAGGTGATTCAAAACTAAATGTAGTTGCAACTGAACCATCTTCTGATATGTTTACATCTCCTGGATTCTTTGTGACTATTGAGAATGGTAATGTCACTTTACCAGGATATCCGTTTACTACATCTCTAATTTCTACTGAAACTGGTAATGATGCATCTTTTGATTTAAAGAATAGATCAATAGAAGTCAACATCATACCGCCATCTGCTTCTACTAAGAAAGTTTCTGCTAATGGGTCCATCCATCCTTCGTTTGTTCTCTCTGCTCTAAACACTCTTTCATCATCTGGCGCCACAAATCTATCGAATGGTGGAACTGGAGGTTGAACAGGCAACGGCACAGGCGTTGGTGCAGGTGTCGGTGCTGGCGTAGGCGCTGGTGTCGGCGCTGGAGGCGGAGGCGGAGGTGGATTAGGTGTCAACGCCGGAGTTGGAGGCGGAGGCGGTGGCGGAGGAGGTGGCGGTGGTGCTGGAGGCGGTGGAGGTGGAGTTGGTGGTAATGAACCATCACTCTCAATATTTAATCTTTCACCTCTTCTCATTATCTGCCTTTCGCCAGACAATCTCTCCATAATTACACGGCCATTTCTTGTAGATACTATCTCTGTTTGAGATGTATTTAATAATCCTTGTGCCTGATAATTAGAACTTGCTCTTGAATCAGGATTGTTTAAATTAGTTGCACTAGATGTGACTAATACTTGTCTTTGACCTGTAGGGAATCTCTGATTATCGTCATTTGGTATGTTAAAATGACATATAACTCTTCCGTTACCATCTGTTTTTACACCAGATGTCACTGTCGTGCCTGAGTCTTGTGAATAGTTTGCATTGTCAGGTCTTACAAATTGGTCTACTCTAATACCATCAAAGTATATAAAGTGATTTGTGTTTGGTTTTAAATTTGTTGCATCAATCTTAATCTCTCTTGATCTGATGAAAGGTATAACTGATACACTAACAACTCTGTCATTTCTTGTTTCTACAAAGTCTTCAACTACTGATGTTCTTACACCTGTTCTTGATTGTATCTCAGGCGTATCTGTAATTTCTCTAGTTATTGTTGTGCCTTGTGTCCATTCACCGCCTTGAGCTGGGTCGCCAGACCAAGAACCTGGTACTGCAGCTACTGATTCTGTCTCTACGACTTGTGGTTCACCGACCCATGTTGTTTGCCATTCATTCCAGACTGTTCCTAGAGAGTTTTCGTTTTCTGCTAATACTGCATCAAAGTTTCCTTCTCTGTTAATCCTGACATCAGGAAGTTGTTCGTGGTCATTCCATATATCTGTTTCTGGTGTAAGTTTAACATTACCAATAAATGCAAAGACATGATATGGGTTTACATTGATATGTCTTGATGCTTTATTTTGATTTACATAAGATATTTCTGAAAATGGTAATGTAATAAGATCACCAGTCTTTTGATAACCTGATGATTGTGCAGTGTTTAATGAAATATCAAAGAATTGTGTATAATTTTTAGGTCTTAAATGACCTAATTTTGTATCTATTGCAACATTGTAATCTGGATGTGTGACATCTCCTACTTTGTGACCTCTAAAATTATCTACTAAAAATCCTGATTTGAATCTATCTAAACCATCTGCATCTAAAACTTGTAATGTTTGTGTGTCTTTTTCTAATAAAGATAATGCTGTGACTCTTTCTAAGTTTGTGACTCTTTGATTAATTTTACCAATATCTGACATGGTAAATCTTCTATAATCTCTTGACCTTGAACGAATCTCATTTGCATTTTTAGTAAATGGTGGCACAAACAATTCGAACATTTCAATCGCATCATCTATGGCGGCTGGTTTTCTAGGCGTAATCGAAGGAACACCTTGTGCTAATTGAAAACTTCCACTTTTGTGTAAGAAAATCTTATCTATTCTAGGCACATAAAAAGATATATTACCTTTTGTCATAGAAGTTGGTAATGGACATCTAGAGAACGATGCTCTAGTTGTTGTAATACTTGGAGATGATAACGATGCCTCAAAACTTCTTGACTCATATGCAAATGGTGATACTAAATGACCTGCACTTGAATGATCTGATAAGTTTATTGTATTCTGTATATCAAAGTCGGTACTAGATTGACCAAATGTAGAACTTCCAAATATTTGACCAACAGATGGTCTATAGTCTACTGTATCTGCTAATTCAAATGTTCCGTCTGGTTCAAAACCACCTGCATCTACTTTATTTGGCGAGAATATTGGTATTTCATCATAATCAACACCAGAATAAGAAGATACATCATAATAATCACCAGAACCACCAACAAAGTAATCAAACAATATTGTTATCGGGTTATTAGGTGTTGGTTCACCTGTCTTTAATATTAATTTACCAAGATCGTAATAACCATCTCTTTGACCGTTATCTAAGAAATATCTATTTTTAATATCTGGTGAACTTGTGCCAATAGATGTTAGTGTTGCAACTGCACCTGATGTTTCGTCTACTACAGTTTCGCCTGCTGTAAATTTAGCATTACCAAGATAGTAGAAAAATGCAGTAGTATCATCTACAACTGTATCAATAAGTTTTGCACGAACACCTGTTGTTTGTCCTTTTACAATATTACCTGCACCAAATGTTCCTGACGATACATTAAATACTGCGTTTGGTGGTGTTGCGACTTCTACACTTTCTGAACTATCTGTTGTTGTAGTTCCTGGAACTGCTTCGAATATACCTCTAATTTTAAATATATCTGATACACCTAAACTGATTTCTTTGTGGTCATATGCAGTTCCATAAAAGTTTGTTTGTGCATCACTCTTCATTACTCTTAATGCACGATACTCTCTTAAATCTTTACTCTTTGCAGTTGGGCTATTTACACTTACTGTATATGATGCTCTTACAATAGCATTTTCATCAGCAGATGTTCCTATTGTGACTGCTCTGTTATTACCTGAGGCAGCTGCAAATGTCACATCGTCAGCATGAAATACTGCACCATCGATTCTCCCACTTGATGGACTTGCAGTTGCATTCATAATTGCAAATTGATAATTATCGTTATTAACTGGTTCAAAACTTTCGTTTGATTGTTTTGTTAATGTAATGGTACCACTTGCACTAACTTGAAATTCTTTTTGTATTTTGACTGTAGTTTCTGTGCCTGTATGTGTTTTGACATAATCTCTTGGCCATGCAAAGATAGATGCTGACTGATCTTGATTATAAAGTTTTGCTCTCTTTCTAATAAGACCTGCACCTGGATTTGCAATTACACCATTTGAACCAGGTGATGCAACTGTTTGTGCATTTGAATTATCTGTGACTGTATTAATTACTTGTTCAGCACCATTACCATCTACAATTATATCGCCTGGTCTTAATTCGTTTAAGAATGCTGTTCCTGTTCCTGTTAATGCACCACTTGATGACAATACTGTTGCACCCGATATAATTTTAACACTATCTGTTGGTATAGTTGCAGTGAAGTTTTTGTCTGCACTTGAAGCAGTTGATGGTTCTTGACCAACACCTCTTGCATCTTCTATATTATAAGTTCTGATAGCAGTTGGATTTACTGTTGTGCTACTATAATCACCAACACCTTTTACTTCTAATGCATCTGCTGTAGTAAATGTGCCGACTACATCATGCAACATTACAAAGTTATTTGAATGGTCTGAATATGCAACTATACCTGTTGCACCTGAACCACCAGCACTTGTGCCAGTATCTACAATACCTGTGACTTTATCACCTGGTTTAAATTCGTTTGCATCACCAATTGTAATACTAATTTTTGTAAACATCTTGATATCAAATAGATATAGATTGCTTAATGTAGATGATTGTTCATCTATGCATCTTACTCTTGCAAAACCGATATGTGTGTTAGGTATTGTATTTCTTGTTGATGCATCTGATTGATCAATAACAGTATCTAAAAGTTTGATAGGTTTATATGATGTCATTGTTGTAGAATCACCAAACTCTGGAAGACCATGCACATTTTGTAATCTTAATTTATTACCTAATCTCGCAGGTGTATTTGCGTTTGATAATGATTCTGTTGTTCTTGCTTTATTGATGTTTAGATTTGTTGTGCCGTCTTTTGTGACATCAAAACCTTTGACATATGCTTTACCTGGTGATATTTGCATGACGACTTTACTTTCGTCACCACCTTGGAATGATTCGTAAAAACCTCTATTGAAACCATCTATTAAATGTTCTCTGAACGAACTTGTAAATTGTCTTACTACAAAGTCACCGTTTGCATCAAAGGTTCTTCTTGCTAATGCTTGTTCTATGTGACCATATATTGGTCTATTGATTTCTAATTCTATAACACCTGCATTTACTCTTCCAAGTTCTACAAAGTTTGTATCTGTTGTGTCTGTTAAACTAAATTTAGAAAGTGTTAATGTGAATTTAAGTCTGTCTGCACCTGGAGCGTTTTCGTTTGTTGTTCCTTGTGAGTTATCTAATAGTGATGTATCTGATGCTGATGTTTCTATACTCTCTACAACATTTATACCAATTCTAAATGATGGTTTACCACTATATTTTTCTAATACTAATGTTTGTGCATCTACTTTTACAAAAAACCCTCTGATGAATACAACACCCTCATTAATATTTGCAACAGATGAACGACCAACAAAATTTGTATCTGTTGATTCACTAACAACTTTAAATTCGTTGTTGTTTGATGCGACTGATATTCCGCCAGATGAACTTACTGTGACTTCTCTAAGTTCTTCAGCAGCTTTAAATCTTACAGATGCTTGAACTGTAGAAGAACCATCTGAACCCTCTTGTAAATATTTAACTATAAGTGTATCGGGGTCTGTAGATGTCTGTGCTACTGTTGTTATGACCTCTGCGACTGCACCAGAACTCTCTCCTTGAATAATTTTACCTTTGAAGTCTGCAATGTATGATGATACATCTGCTGTTCCTGCGCCATTTGGGTTTGTTGCCTCTAGTTTAACAAACTCGACATCCATATCGATGTCTGTTTCGGCTCCATTTACGATAGAACCCTCTTTAAACATGTGATCACCGAATCTTTGAACTTGATTCTGTAGTAATGATTGAGATTGTGTTAATTCTCTTGCTTGAACTGGACGACCTGCTCTAAAGAGAACTTTATGGAAGTTTTTACTCTCTGAAAAGTCATCGTAATATGGTGATATGTTTAAATCTGTTTTCTGCGACATATTTTAATCTTTTAGTTGTGGGTCCGAAGACCCATTAATTACATTTCAATAATCAGTTTGATGTCTTCAATCTGATCAGCGGCTCTTGATACTGCACCTCTATTCTCAACATAGAGAATTTGTCCAGTAAATCTAGTCATCTCTGGATGTGCAGATGATACACCTGATGAACTCACATCAACACTTGTATCTGAACCATCTTTAAATATACTATTCGAGTTTGCAAAATTGACATACTCACCACCTGAGTTTACAACTGGTAATAGTTTTAAAACATTGCCTGTTTTAGATACTATTCTTGCTTTTGCAGTTGTAGCTGACTCTGAAGCTGCGTTTGTAATTACATCATCTACAGTTAAACTTGTTGCATTGTCAACTGTGACTTGATTAGTTGCAGTCAACGAAGCTTCTGTAGATATTGTTGAATCAGATGATTGAACTGGATTCTTAATTAATCCTATTCTTCTAAAATCATTATCTGTTGGGAAATCACCTGAACCCTCACCAAACTCTAATCTAGAGTTTACTATTACATAATTACCGCCTAATTCTTCAAGCGGGTTTGCACCATGTCCGTTGATTGGTGATATAATAGGTTTAAATGTTGCACCTGTTCCAGCAGTTAAACCTGATAATGCAGATGCTAATGTTGGATGAGATGCTCTTTTATAACCTGAACCGAATGAACTTGTATCTTTTCTCTGAACTCTTTTCAGAGCACCACTTTCAAATGATAATGTTGCAACAGCACCCGAACCGTCTCCTTCAATATTGACATCAAAGTCAAAAGTTCCAGATGAACCATTATTATATCCTGAACCGGCAGCTGTCACGACATAATGATAGATTGCACCATCAACGGAGCCATTTTCTACATCCCACTGAGCAGAACTATCGTCTGTTGCAGTTGAACCAAATTGTCCGTTTGTACCTGAACCTGCAACTCCTGATTTTGCACCTATTGTTTTTACTGGTATAAAATCATTTGTCACAAATTTAATAACATCTGATGCGCCTATTGAATACATAAATTTCCACATATAACCATGAGTTGCACCTGTATCTGATGTAATTTGTGGTATTGTTGATGAAGTAGTATCAGGCTTTACAGTTGAATTTACAGCAACACCACTAGAATTTACTCCTGTTCTTAAACACTTGTATACTCTAAAGTCTTCTGTAATTACATAACCTCTTGCATCAAAAAAGTTTGATGCGCCTGTCACATTTGATGTATTAGTTGATGAGTAATCATCTCTATATTCATCATACTTTGTGCTGTGTGTTGAATCCCAATTGTATCTTACTAGACCATGTGAAACATCTGTTGATGCCACTTTTTTAAGTGCAATCATATCTTCGTATGCACTTATCTCTTCGCTCTCTGAATTAGCAGGAGCAGGTGGGTTATTATCGTCTGTCCACGAATGTGGTCTGCCAATGAAGACATATTGCGACTCTTCGGTAAAGTCTTCTATGAACTGCCTTGCATTGTGCGTTCTAAATTTTTCTGTTATTATAGCTGCCATTTTTTTAACTCTCCAGTTATCTTATTAAACTATTTATAAGGATTGTAGAGTAGAATTGGTAACATTTGATGAATTAACATACGAACTAAACCCTATGTTTGTTCTTTTTCTTGTTAAATCATCTAAATCGTTGACATAGGTATTTCCTAGCAACGAATCCAATTGACTAATATTCAATCCGTCTTCTTTTGATTCTTCTGATAATATCGCACTGATACCATCTTCCATTAAAATCTTATCTTCGTCATTTGTATCAGATGTCTCATCTAAAAGATAGTAAGAAATCTTATAACAATTTTGGAATGCGATCTTATTTAGTGTTCTAAAAGTAGGTCCTATTGGCACAAATGTATGCACACTTTCACCTGCATCTTCTTTTAATACTGCATCACCATCTTCCATGACGACTCTATCTCCGTCTTCATGATATACAAATGGATTTGATAATTCTATTGTTCTTTCTGTGACAAAATACTCTCTCTCTTCTGGAACTGTGTCATCTTCTAATAGTGTAGTGCCACTGCCATCTTCTAGAAGTATTTTATGTCCGTGTAAATCTCTATCGAATGGTTCTTGTCTTAAAAAGTTTAATGGTTCTTCGTTTAGTATTTTAAAACCGTCTTCAAATATTAATAATTCTTCTTCGGGATTGTATAATTGAAATACTAATCCTGAATCTGATGGTCTTACTGCAACTGCACCTCTATCTACACCACCAGTCAAGTCTGGAATATAGTAATCATTTTCTTTGTCGACAATATTTGATACACTCAATGCACCATCTCTTCTAGGAGATTTTTGTATGACCGCATTGAATGTTGCTGTTGTAGGAAAATTATTGCCTGATACTCTTGTTGATATAATAGATTGTGAATCACTATCAATAAATTTTCTAACAGATAAAACATTGACATGGTGTGCATCTTTTATTGTTTCGCCACCAATTTTTGTATTTGTTATAGCATGTTTCAAGTCGTTTATAAGTTTTAAACCACCATCTACTTCTGTTTTTGTTGTTAAAATTAAGAATACTCTTTCTCTATTTGTTATTGCAACATTGTCTCTTGATTCTTCATTTTCTAGGAGATCACCAGTTTCTAATAATACTCTGACTGGCGCATCTCTTGTTGATTCTTCAAACAACATATTGTTTGTTGGGAAAGATGGTATAACAATAGTAGGCACAAAATTTGTAGATATGATACCTAACTGGTTATCTGAGTCAACTTCAAATCGACCACCTAAACTAGAACTTAATATTTGTGATTTAACTGCAACTTCACCAAAGAATACATGACCTGCTGGGTGAACTAACTCTTTTAGTATACCTCTATATTTGTTTATTGATTGACCAACTTTAACTACATAACTGTGACTCTGATAAAACTTACTATCTTGTATGTGTGCATTCTCTCCTGATACGAAACCTTGGTCGCTTAAGAAATTATCATTTAATAATCCTTCACCTGCAACTTTACCTCTTGCAGTGTAATTATCATTCTTTAAAATTTTAAATGTATCTGAACTATTATATGTGACTGTTTCATTATCTCTAAATTGACCATTTAGACTTGTATATTTTAGTATTTGTCTTTGACTGTCATATGACTGAACTAAAGCAGTAGTTCCTGATTTAGAACCAGTAATTGTCAAACCTTTTGTAGGTGTTGCAGATGGTCCTGTTATTAACATATTATGAAATGATGTATTACCAATAATCGCATCGCCGTCAAAATTATATCCTTGATCTGAGATTGTTAGTTTTTCAACTGCACCAATTTGTGATGACCATGCAAATATCTTGGCACCTGTTCCGCTTGAAACTTTTGCAAGCGTGTTTGTTCTTACAGTTGTTGATACTGAACCTGTAATAGATTCAGCTGTTTGAAAAACACCTGTGTTTGCATTCGTTCTTCTAATCACAAGTCTATTAGATTCTATTCTTAATATTATACCAGTTGCGTTTGAAGTTCCACCTGTGACTGTCTCACCAACTTGATATCCTGATGTATCGCTAAAATAAAGATAACCACCTGGAAATGCAGTTGGTAATTTTTCATAACCTACACCAGGGTTTGTAATCTGAACATTTCTAATTCTTTGGTCTGTAGAAACTGTTGAATTATCTTTGTTAATATATGAACTTAATAAGATAGGTTCATCGTCTTCGTATATTAATCTACTCTTGTCTGAAAATATTTCTACTCTATCACCATTTGATAAATTTGGGTTTGTAGTAAATGTTATGCCGTCTAATGCAAATGAAAATGTATTCTCTGCTTGTGCAACACCATTGATATGAACTTCTACATTACCTGCTGGTGATAGTGCAACTGGTTTACCATGTAAATCTCTATTTGCTTGACCATCTGTGATACCACCAAATACTGTTTGATTTGCTGTTGCAGAAAACTCATATTGTTCTGTAGCAAGTGCATCTTCTAATATTAATTCGTCACCAGTTGAACCAATGACTGCCTCTGCACCATTACCACCTGTTGCACTGTCATCAAATACAACTATATCACCTGCATCATAATTTTGACCTGCACTTTCAATGTAAACTTTTTCTATACCACCTCTTGATAGTCCAGTGACATTTGAACTTGCTGTAATTGCATCTGTATCTGTTTTACCACCTGAAAAAGTTATTAAGTCTTGTATATCATACATCGAACCGAAAGATGTTTTCTCTAATAATAAACCATTTCCGTCTTCGTCTAATATATCGCCACTATCATCTTCTTGTGATAGATATACAGAACCGTTAGAGTTATCGACTGTTGATACGATACCTAAAACTGTTGCAGTATTTTCTGATACACCATCTCTATCTACGAATGTGACTAATCTGTTAAATTCAAATTCACCTCTATGTAAATAAGATATTGAAATTGAATATATGTCATTTGATTGATCTATAATTGTGACACTTTCTACTACTGCTTCTGCTGAAACTAATGTAGGTGTTGATACATCAAATTGTTTTATTTTATCTGTTGCAACAGGCAATTTATCAGCGACAGTCATCTTAACTGTCATTCTTCTTTCTTCGCTAAATTTTGAATCAGATAATACTACTGTTTCATCTACAGGATATTTTATCTCTGCATCTTCACCATACAGAAGTCTCATTAAAAATTTAACTGAGTCTGCGGTACCTTTTTGTTTGTATAGTGAACCTATATTTTTTAATGTTAATCTAGGATTTTGTGTTGTTCTTAAATCTAGAGACGGTATGAAATCTTTTTGAAAGTAAGATAAAAATGTCTCTAGTGTTTGGTCTATATCTGAATAATCTAATAGTCTATTGTTTGCGACAACACTATTCTCTTTGTATGTCTTAATTACACCAGTTTGATTTCCATCTCTTCCTACTATTGATTCGCCTGATGCAAATCCTGTGCCAGATATAGAGTCTACTATAAGTGTATTGCCGTTTATGACTTTAATTTTTGCAAGTGAACCGTTTGTCTGTCCGAAAACATATTCACCTATTTGGAATGGTTCTAATTCTTGACCGCTATTATTTTGTTGTGCGACTAAAAGTTTAGAACTATCTTTATCTGGTGAGGCGGGATTGGTACCTGCTTCTAATAACAAACTAGCTGCTATTTCAGAGGTACCATCCTCTAACCTTATGCCCTCTAATTCTGATTTAGATTCGAGAACAATAATTTCTGATTCTAGGAACTCGAAATACGCTTGTAAAAATGATTCAAATATCGGAGCCTCATCTTGTATCCATTCTGGAAGAAGACTAGGTAATCTTGTCGATAGTCGATCTACAATGTGTTTTTCGTGTGCCATATTTTAATCAGTTATTATACACCTGATACTGATGAACCTGTACCTAATATACTAATTGGGTACCAAACTAATGAACCCTCAGCACCTAGAGCGATACAGACTACTGCACCACCTGTTTCTAGAACGATGTCATTACTAGATGAACCATCTGTCCATGAGGTTACATTAATTATCAAGTCATCAGAATCATTATCGTCTTTTCTTACGATGATTTTTAACTGACCAACAGATGATGCATTCGCCAATGTCATAGTGACATTACCAGATGTGCCTGTTAAATCAATTAATGATACTGCTTTTGTTGCACTGACAGCTGATGCAGTCTCATCTAAAGACTCAACATCATCCAATGCTACATAAGTTGGTATATTGTTAAACAATCTACTCAAACTCATTTTCTTATTGACTGGAGAGCCTGATGGATTGTCAACGATGTGTAGTAAATCTACTGCATTAACATCACCAGCTGCTATCTCAGACAACGCTGTTATTTTCTTATCTGCCATTCTATTTTCCTCCTGTAATCCAATTGAATGGGAAACTACTCATGGTAAATGCCATGACCACTTTACTCATATTAATAACTAGAACTAGATGTAGATGTATAACCTACACCAGCGCTACTCTCACCACTTGTAATGGTGTCTATTTCACCTGATGTCTTTATGTCATCGATGCTGATGTCAATCAAAGAACCTCTGATTGCAACTACATCGTCACTTGAAGGTATCACGGTGTAATCGATTGATGTATCATTGTTTACAGTTGAAGTAAACTTAATGGCATTAATCGAAACTTTACCACTGGTATAATCTATGGTACCAGCAGATTGATCTGCGATGACTCTTGTAGTTCCTGATAGTGAGTATCTTCTCACATTACCTGAACCATCGTCATCAAAAAAG
>CESA01032136.1_pt1 | contig 12967 bp, 9 predicted proteins | sample 531061 | NCBI WGS metagenome assembly CESA01 (sample SAMEA2621254, study PRJEB7988) | marine metagenome | biome: marine biome (ENVO:00000447); feature: surface water layer (ENVO:00002042); material: "saline water (ENVO:00002010), including plankton (ENVO:xxxxxxxx)" | depth 5 m
GATGATGCTGGATATTCTATTCAACTAAACAATCAAGAACAGGCTTTAATTTGTGGCGGAACTATTAGTAATGATTTATATACGTCTAGTAATTCTTTAAATCAAAATTATGGAGGGAATATTGATGGCTTCATACAAAAACACAATACACTAAATGGAAATATTTTAGCGTCAAGTTATATTGGCGATAGTGGTTTTAATCAATGTTATTTTGTTCAGGTAGATATTGATGATAACGTATATTTATATGGCTTAACTAACTCCCCATACAATATATATCCTTCAAGTGTTTACAACTCATTAGGAGCACAATTTATACATAAACTAGATTCTAATTTATCAACCACTTTAGTTTCTACAAGCTTTGGAAATGGAAACCTATCTAGGAATATTACACCATCAGCATTTTTGGTCTCAGACTGTGGACTTATTTATATTTCTGGTTGGGGAGGGCTAAACATTAACAATGGAAATATTAGTAATATGCCTATTGTAAATCCAACTCAATCAACCACAAATGGTGGAGATTTTTATTTAGCAGTTTTTTTACCTGATATGCAGTCCATGATTTATGGAAGTTATTTCGGGGGGAGTTCAAGTAATGAGCATGTAGATGGAGGAACAAGCAGATTTGATAAAAATGGTAAAATTTATCAGGCAGTGTGTGCGGGATGTCAAGGAAATAATGATTTTCCAACCACACCAAATGTTTATTCTTCTGTTAATGGCAGTTCTGGCTGTAATTTAGGGGCTTTTAAACTTGATTTAGAAAGCATCTATGCTACTATCAGTTTGCCAAGTTATTTTTCTTGTCTTCCCAACTCATGTTTTTTTAATAATCTATCTCAAGGAGGAAATCAATATTATTGGAATTTTGGTGATGGCAATACTTCGAACATAATGAGTCCATATCATACATATTCTGATACTGGCACTTATAATGTTACTTTAATTGTATCGGATTCTGCAGGATGTGTAATGCCAGATACTTCAAATGTTACCGTCAATGTTTATGAGATAAATAATGCATTAGTAGTTGGAGATAGTATTTTATGCCCTGGAACTGTTGCCACTTTAAATGCCTATGGCGGATCTCAATTTACTTGGTCCCCAACAAATTCTCTTTCTAGTGGAAGCGGACAGCAAGTAATTGCAAATCCTATTACCAATACTACTTATATGTTGGTAGCAGTAGATAGTTGCAGTATTGATACTGCATATTTCGATGTAAATATTCCTAATGATATTTATCAAACCAGTAATGATACTATTATTTGTAAAGAAGATTCACTAATTCTTAATGCTAGTGGTGGAATGATTTATAGATGGTCCGGATCAAATATTGTATATGTAGATAGTGCTAATCCTATAGTGAATCCACAACAAAATAGTATATATTATGTTGACATTACCACCCCTAACGGATGTGTTTATACTGATTCAGTTCTAGTAGAAGTAGATCTTTCTGTTCCCAATATTATTCTTCAAGATACTTTAAACTTGTGTATGGGTGATTCTGTATTTGTTACATTATCAAATCTTGAAAATGCTACTTGGAACCCGGTAGCAAATCCTAGTGATACTTCTGGAAATAATATTTGGATAAAAAGTGATTCTAATGGAACTTATTATGTGGTTTCTAATAATGCATGTGGTCAATCTATAGACTCAATTACAGCACTTGTATTTGGCTATTCAGGAAGCGCATTTGGTGATACTGCAATTTGTTTTGGCGACACTGCTGAAATATATGCATCTGATGGAATAAATTATTTTTGGTACCCTAATAATAGCTTATCAAATAATGATAGTAGCTGGACTTATGCTTATCCTTCACAAAACACCGACTATAAAGTAATAATAGAAAATAATTATGGATGTAAAGATACTTTTGATGTTGCAGTATATGTTTCACCTACTCCTTTAGTAGATGCTGGAATAAATTTTTGGATGTCCTATGGAGAATCTATTAATTTAAATGGACTTACTAATGCTAGCAGTTATTATTGGGAATCTTCATCTTGGATTTCATGTTCTACATGTTTAAATCCTCAAATTAACCCAACTGAGACAACTCTTTACATACTAAATGTTACAGACTCCATTGGATGTATAAATTCTGATACGGTAGAGGTTAATATCAAGGGTGACATTTTTGTCCCAAATACTTTTACTCCCAATGGAGACGGAGATAATGATTTTTTTGAAATTAAAGGAGAAAATATTAAAAGTTTTGAGTTATGGATTTACAATAGATGGGGTGAAGAAATTTATAATACTACCGAAATAAGTGATTTTTGGGATGGTAAATTTAAAGGAAATAAATGTAAAATAGATAGTTATATATGGGTTGTAGAATACTTTGATTTTAATCAAAATTTTAATTATGTCAATGGACATGTAAATTTATTAGAATAATCAATCTATATATCTTTTGTCAACTTCCATAACTTCGCCAGTAGAAGGGCAAGTTCTCAACTTTTCGTCAGAGTAAAATCTTTTAAAAACTGCTAAAAAGTCTTTTTCTATATTAGTTAATTGAAAATATTCTTCATACAATAGTTCATTTGCAGTATCCGAAAACCACATCAATCCATCTTTATGTTCTTTACTTCTTTTTCTCTCAATTACCAACCCTATTGACCCTTCAGATCTCACAGGTGAATGAGGAATCTTTGCAGGCAATAAAAACATTTCATTTTCTTTAATCTCATATTCTACTAATTTACCTTCTTGTTGAGTTTTAACAATTATGTCTCCTTCAATTTGGTAGAAGAGTTCTTCAGTTTCATTGTAATGATAATCTTTTCTGGCGTTTGGTCCAGCTACAATCATTACTATATAATCTCCAGATTCAACGTAGAGATTTTTATTTCCAACTGGTGGTTTTAATAAGTGTCTATTATCTTCTATCCATTTAAATAAGTTAAAAGGTGGTGGTATCTGCATTTTTTAAATTTTAATTCTACAATTTACATAAAAAAGAAGATGTTTTTTCTTTAATCTCGTTATAAAAAAGTTCAAACTCTTTTTTATAATCTAAAGATGAATTTTTATATATATCAAAAGATAACTCTAAGTTTTTAGAGTAATTGATTCTCTTACCCATCCTCATGAGTATCTTTCTCATGCCCTCTTCATATTGATAATTATTTAACCAGTCATCACGTCTCATATATTTATATAAGTGTTTAATTTTTTCTGGCATTTTATCTGAAAAATCATCTAAAATTTTATAAAAGCGAATAATTTGTTTGTTTAGTTGAAGAGTTTGATGCTGATGTTCATATTTCCATAAAAGGTGGTCATATAGTATATCGTTGACAATCCCCCCCATTTTAGGGAATTTTTCATAAAATCTTCTTTTACCCAATAAATAATGATTGTTATTATCAGTAAAGTTATCGATGAATCGGTGGAGTAAAATACCTTTTTGAATGTTTCCTGGCCATTTGATATAAGAATTTCCTTTTATTGCATCTGCTATAAAGTTTCCAAATAAAATTTCAGAATCATTTCCTGATAGTACTAAATGACCTAAATAATTCATTCATTAAATTAATGAGAAAACCATATCAACTAAAGCCAGTTCAGTACTCTCAAATGCTTCTTCTACATCTTTAACTCCAAAATCTTTTAACTTTTTAGTTGTGCTAGGGCCAATACTTATTACTTTATTATCCTTTAGTTGATTTATTTTAAAAAAAGCCTCTACATTACTTGGGCTTGTAAATACATAAAAATCATGTGACTTTATTGAAGCTTCAATTAGAGTTGTATTGTAAGTAGATAATACTATTTTATTTTTTTCGTCTAATAAGCTTTGAACAGTTCCTATGGTTCTATTAGAAGATGGGAAGAAGACAATTTCTGTATTATTCAATATATTTTTAAATCCATTTGCAGTTTCTAGTGGAGATCCTTTTCCTACGAAATTAACGTTCAATCCATTTTTAGTTAAATAGCTTGCTGTAGACTTACCAAAAGCAGCAATTTTTTTACTTAAAAATTTATTTTTTAAACTCTTGATTGAATCAAATGAGAAAATAGAATTAAAAAAAATCCAATCACATTTAGGAAGCTGATTTATTTTTATTACTTCTTTTTTAATTAAAGATTGGCCAGTAACATTATGACCTTTATTGGTTAATAGCTTACTAAAAATACTTTCCTCATGCAGCTTTCTTGAAATCCAGACATTTTTATTTTTTGTCTTATTTTTCACTTTGTGTACAATAGCACTTATATCATTGGAATAAGTCAAAAACCTTGTGGGTGTTTTATCAACTTTTTCGGAGTAGGAAACCCAGGTTCTGCGAATACCTTTTTTATCTATTTTAGAAAAAGCTCCCATAGGAGAATGACATCCCCCACCAATACAATTTAAAATTTTTCTTTCAAAAACCACATTGTCTAATGTTTCCTTATGGCTAAGTTTAGCTAAAATCTTTTTTAATTTATGACTGCTATTTTTAATCTGAATTCCTAAAGCTCCTTGAGCTGGAGCTGGAATGAACATCATTGGAGATAAGTCTATTAAATGAAAATCTGAAATATCAATATTGAGTCTATTAATTCCTGCTTTTGCTAATATAATTGCATCATAATTACCATCTCTAAGTTTTTGAATTCTTGTCGGAACATTGCCTCTTAAGTCTTTTATTATCAAATCTTCTCTAAATAAAAGAAGTTGATTTTTTCTTCTTGCAGACGAAGTCCCAATTTTTCCTTTTTTAATTATGTTTAAGTCCTGGGATTTGTCTACAGAAGAATAATTAATAAGTAATGTGTCGCATGGGTTTTCTCTTTGTGGAACTGCCGCAATTAATAATTCATTAGATTGATTAGTCTCCATATCTTTAAGAGAATGAACTGCTAAATCAATTTCTTCGTCAATCAAAGCTATTTCAAGCTCTTTTGTAAAGAATCCTTTTCCTTCAATTTTATCAAAGCTTAAATGCTGGATTTGATCTCCTTTAGTTTTAATAATTTTTATTTGCGATTCTAAACCATAATGAGATAATTTTTCTTTTATATGATTTGCTTGCCATAAAGCCAGTTTACTTCCTCTTGAGCCTATGGTTATTTTAAGATTACTCAAAAAATTATTTTGTTGATTCTTTTAGCAGTATATCTTTAGCCATTTTCATAGGAACACTTATGTATTTTTTTTCCATGTAATCAACTAAGCTATTGACTATATTAATTGCTTGTGGGTCTAAAGTTCCAAGCTCCTTAACAAAGACTTCCTTAAATGCTTTCTGCCTAATCCCTTTAATGCTTTGAGGAACTGCGCTTAATGCTCTTTCTAACGTTCTTTCTTTTTCAGAAAGATAATATTGAATAATTTGTTTTTCAATAATTTCTAGGCATCTATTTATTTCTTCACTTCTTGCTTTTAAATTTTCTTCAGCTCTTACTTTAAGTTCGTCTACATTAATTAAAGTGACGTTAAATAAATTTGAAATTTTATTATCACAATCATTTGGAACAGCAAGATCAACAATTACATTTTTTTTATTTTCAGGATTGATTTTTTGAAACTTATCGGCATTTAAAATTATGTTTTTTGATCCAGTACAAGTAATTATAAAGTCATAATCTAATTTTTGATTCCCAAGTTCACTTAATGGAAATATTTGGGCATTAAGTTGAAGTTGCCTTGCCAAATTTTCAGCTTTTTCTATCGATCTATTAAAAATAATGAATTGATGGTCAATACTTTTATTAATGAATTTAAGCATTGAAGTAATGGTTTTTCCAGCTCCAATAACAACTATTTTTTTTGGTTTTTTTGAAATGTATTTTTTAAGTTCTAAAAAAGCTAAAGAAACAATAGAGACTGGTCTTGTAGCAATTTCACTTTCAGTATATACTTTTTTAGCGGTTGAAATAGTCATTTGCACAAGAACTCTAATAAAATCTCCACATAAGTTATGGTCTTTACACTCTTCAAATGCTTTTCTAACTTGAGTTATAATTTCTCTTTCTCCCACCACTAAAGAGTCTATTGAAGAAGCAACAGAAAAAAGATGATGAACAGCCTTCTTCCCAGAAAAAACAGCAGTTTTATCGACAAAATATTTGATTTTATTTGAGGGTATAAAATTACCAACAAGTGTTTCTACAAATTTTGTATCTATTTTTTGTTTAGAATTAAGAATAAATTCCACTCTGTTGCAAGTTGATAAATACATTAATTCGTTCACATTTAGCTCTGATTTTAACTTATTTAGTCTGTTAATTCTTGATGAATCTTCAAGATGAAAGAGTCCAATTTCATCAAAATTAAAATCTCGATGCGTAAATGCTATGATGTGAAGTGAATTCAACAAATATTATATGACACAAAAATGGTTAAATATCATTAGATTGTTTGTCATCAAATTGTCATTGCTTTGAATAAAATAAACAAAATTATTTTTCATATATAGTAATTTACAATTAGCATTCATCATACTTCAAATATTCTTATTTTTACTAAATAATATTTTTCAATTTAAATTATGAAATATCTTCCTATCAATAGCAAATTATTCCAAAATAACAGAGCTAATTTCATAAAGCATATGAAACCAAATAGCTTAGCGGTTTTCAATTCAAATGACATTTATAATACTGGGGCAGATAGTACATTACCCTTTCATCAACATAGAGATATTTTTCATCTTTCAGGGGTAGATCAAGAAGAGAGTATATTGGTTATTTTCCCAATGAATAAAAATAAAGCACATAGAGAGATCTTGTTTTTAAAAGAAACCAATGAACATATTGCTATTTGGGAAGGGGAAAAATTAACTAAAGAAAAAGCTAGAGCAGTTTCAGGTGTTGAAACTATTTATTGGTTAAATCAATTTGATAGCATATTTAGACAACTCGTAATAGAGAGTGAAAATGTTTATTTAAATTCTAACGAGCACCTAAGGTCCAATAATGAAATGGAAACAAGAGAAGATCGTTTTGTGAAAAAATTTAAAATTGATTTTCCAGCACATACTATATTGAGATCTGCACCTGTTATGCACCAAATAAGGTCTGTTAAAGACCCTATTGAAATTGAAATTATGCAACAAGCATGTAATATTACTGAAAAAGGATTTAGAAGAATTTTAAACTTTATTAAAGTTGGAAAAATGGAATACGAAATAGAAGCAGAACTTATGCATGAGTTCTTATGTAATAGGTCTAAAGGATTTGCCTATACTCCAATTATTGCTTCAGGTAGTTCAGCTTGTGTATTGCATTATATAGAGAATAATAAATCATGTAATGATGGAGAAGTTATTTTAATGGACTTTGGTGCAGAATATGCGAATTATTCTTCAGACTTAACCAGGTGCGTCCCTGCTAATGGAAAGTTCACAAAAAGACAAAAAGAAGTTTATAATGCTGTGTTAAGTGTAAAAAATCAAGCTACCAAGTTATTAAAACCAGGCGTTTATTTAAATGACTACCACAAGCAAGTAGGACAAATTATGGAAGAGCAATTAATTAAACTTAAATTAATTTCTATTAATGATGTAAAAAATCAAGATGCTAACTGGCCGGCCTATAAAAAATATTTCATGCATGGTACTTCACATTATATTGGTTTAGATACTCACGACTTAGGTTCATGGACAGAAAAAATTAAAGCAAATATGGTTTTCACTGTTGAACCAGGAATTTATATTCCTGAAGAAGGTCTTGGTATTAGGTTAGAAGATGATGTTGTTGTGCAAAAAAACACAGTTCCATTAAATCTTATGAAAAACATTCCAATTGAAGCAGAGGAAATTGAAGAACTAATGAATTAGAATGAAAAATAAAGAGTTAGAAAAAAAAGTAGCTGAATCTAAGATTGGAGGAGGACAACAAAGAATTGACGCTCAGCACGAGAAGGGAAAACTGACTGCAAGAGAAAGGCTAGAACTTTTACTTGACACTAATAGTTTTGAGGAAATAGGAGGATTGGTAACGCATAGATCTACCAATTTTGGTTTAGAAAAATCCAAATATTTAGGGGATGGTGTAGTTACTGGATATGGTACTGTAAATGGCAGATTAATTTATGTTTATTCTCAAGACTTTACAGTCCTAGGAGGTTCACTTGCCGAAGCCCATGCTGAAAAAATTTGTAAAATAATGGAACTTGCATTGAAAAATGGAGTTCCTATTATTGGTTTAAATGATTCGGGGGGAGCAAGAATTCAGGAGGGTGTTTTATCGTTAGGCGGTTATGCTGATATATTTTACAGAAATACTAAGGCTTCTGGGGTAATTCCTCAACTTTCCGCTATTATGGGACCTTGCGCTGGGGGAGCAGTTTATTCTCCAGCTCTTACCGATTTTATCATTATGACTAAAGGGACTTCATACATGTTTGTAACTGGTCCCAGCGTTGTTAAAACAGTAACTAACGAAGAAGTTTCATCTGAAGAGTTGGGGGGAGCTGATACTCATATGAGTAAATCTGGTGTTTCTCATTTTGCGGGTGAAAATGAATTAGATACTATCAATAAACTAAAAACTTTAATTTCATACTTACCTCAAAATTGTGAAGAAATTCCTACAAACCTTCCATACGAATTGAATAATGAAGAAAGACCTTCACTAGATACAATTGTTCCAGAAAACCCCAATCAGCCGTACGATATTAAGGATGTTATCTCAAATTTGTCTGATGAAAATAGTTTTTTTGAAGTGCAGTCAGAACATGCTGAAAATATTGTAGTTGGATTTGCTCGTTTGGCTGGTAGATCTATTGGGATTATAGCGAATCAGCCAGCTGTTCTTGCGGGAGTCTTAGATGTGAATGCCTCCAAAAAGGGTGCTAGATTTGTTAGATTTTGTGATGCCTTTAACATCCCTCTTTTAGTTATTGAAGATGTTCCTGGATTTCTGCCTGGCACTGATCAAGAATGGAATGGTATCATTTCTAATGGAGCAAAACTGTTGTATGCATTTTGCGAAGCAACTGTACCAAGAATTACAGTTATAACTCGTAAAGCATATGGTGGTGCTTATGATGTAATGAACTCAAAGCATATAGGGGCTGATATGAATTTTGCATGGCCTTCAGCTGAAATTGCTGTAATGGGTGCCAAAGGCGCCGCAGAAATTATTTTCAAAAAAGAAATTAAAAGTTCGAAAAATCCAATAAAAAAACTAAAAGAAAAAGAAGAAGAATATGCTAATTTATTTGCCAACCCTTACAACGCTGCTTCTAGGGGCTATATAGATGAAGTTGTAATTCCTTCTTCAACAAGAAAAAAATTAATAAAAGCATTTAAAATTTCTGAAAATAAAAAAGTAACAGCTCCTAAAAAAAAGCATGGAAATATTCCTCTTTAAGTTTTAAATTCAGTTGACTTTGAATAATAACAATAAGTATATCAAAATTATTATTTTTCTTAGCAGCTTTGCTTTACTAGGGTTTTTAATTATTCAAGTTTATTGGGCCAGAAATACTTTCACTGAAAAAAAAGACAATTTTAATAATGTTGTTGAGATATGTGTTCAAGAAATTGGAAGAAAATTAAGAGAAAAAATTTTAAATGAATCCAATTATTTTCAACCAAATATTGGCAATAAAATTCTATCTATAAAAAATAAATCTCAAAATAAAATTGAGATGTTAGACAGCTTAGCTTTAGAAATTAATACTATTTCTGAAAAATCTATTTCTGAAAAAAGAAAACAAATTTTTGGAATAATTAACAATCATTTTGCTTTAAATATCAACATCAATGTAGATAATTCTTTAAAGGAACAAGAAGTAATATCAATAATAGAAAATGCTTTGGAAAAGCATGGAGTTCAAAACGATTATCATTTTAGTATTACCGATCAATCTGGGTTATTAATTCAGTCTAATTTTGAAGACATTGATAATGATATTTTAAAAAGTTCTACAAGTTTTTCTGACGAATTTTTAAATGATGAACTATTTACAGAAAAAAGAATATTTACCCTTTACATTCTTAAACTAGAAAAATCTATTAGAAAATCATTCAGTCATATTTTTGTATTTTCTATTGTTCTTTTATTAATCATACTTGGAACATTTATTTACAGTATTAAAGTTATTCAAAGCCAAAAACAAAATACCCAAATTAAAACTGACTTTATAAATAATATGACCCATGAACTTAAAACACCTATAGCAACAATTGGGTTAGCTTGTGAAGCATTATCAGACTCAAATATTAATCTTGAAAAAACAAACAGAAAAAAGTTTCTAGCCACTATAAAATCTGAAAATGAGAGACTGGGGAAATTAGTAGAAAATGTTCTACAAAGTTCACTTTCACAAAAAGGAAATCCTGAATTGAAATTGGAAATATTCAATATAGAGGATGTTATTAATAAAGCTATAAAATCTATTCATCTTTCATTTGATAAAAAAGGTGGAATTATAAAAACTGACTTTTTGGCTCAAAATAAATTAATGGAGGCAGATAAGCTACATATTGCAAATGTCATTTATAATTTATTAGATAATTCCCAAAAATATAGCTCAAAATCTCCAGTAGTTACTATCTCAACTAGAGACATTATTGGTGGAGTTGTTATTAGGATTAAAGATAATGGCATAGGAATTGCAAGAGATAATCATAAAAGGATTTTTGAAAAATTATTTCGAGTACCTACTGGAAATGTACATAACGTGAAAGGATTTGGTTTGGGATTAAGCTATGTCAAAACAATTATCGATTTACATGACGGTAAAATAATGGTTGAAAGTAAATTGAAAGCTGGAAGTACTTTTTCTATTAATTTAAAATCCTCTAAAATTTTATCATAATGAATAGGGATGTGAAAATATTATTAGTTGAAGATGATTCAAATTTAGGTTCTATAACATCTGATTATTTAATTGCTAAGGGCTTTAGTTGTAAGTGGGAGCAAAATGGAGAATTGGGTTATAAATCATTTGTTAAAAATCAGTACGACATTGTAATTCTTGATGTAATGATGCCTATCAAAGATGGATTTAGCACTGCCAAAGATATAAGGGGAATTGACAAAAAAATTCCAATTATTTTTCTTACTGCAAAATCAATGAAAGAAGATACTCTAAGAGGATTTGATATTGGGGCTGATGACTATATTACAAAGCCTTTTAATATGGAAGAGCTTGTAGCAAGAATAAATGCAGTTTTAAGAAGGTCGAGTTTAGTTTCGGAATATCATTACGACGATATTAAAATAGGAGCATTTATTTTTAATCCTAAAAAACAAATTCTTTCCAAAGATGATTTTTCTGTAAATCTTACTACTAAAGAGTCAGAATTATTAACCTTACTTTTTAAGAACAAAAATGATATTTTAGAAAGAAATCACGCATTAAAAGCAATTTGGGGAGATGATAATTATTTTAATGGTAGAAGTATGGATGTCTACATTGCAAAACTTAGAAAATACTTAAAGCATGATGAAAAAATTCAAATCATCAATGTTCATGGCAGAGGATTTAAATTATTGATATAATATTTATCTACAAGCTTTTAGTCCTTCCTCCGTCTACTGGAAGATTAATACCATTAATATAGCTAGCTTTTGAAGATGCTAAAAACAAAACTGCATTGGCTACTTCATCTGGTTCTGCAATTCTTTTTAAGGGGACTTGACTAGCCATTTGTTCTTCAATATCTTTTTCTCCAATATTTAATTTTTGAGCTTTGCTTTTTATAATTTCCTTTAGTCTTCCTGTATTAGTTGCTCCAGGAAGAACATTATTAACTGTTATGTTATGAGGTCCCAATTCATTAGCCAATGTTTTTGCCCAATTGGCTACAGCTCCTCTGACAGTATTGGAAACTCCTAACCCATTTAAGGGTTGTTTTACAGATGTAGAAATGATATTAATAATTCTACCACTTTCTTTATTTTTCATTCCTGATAGAATAGTCCTTAAAATTTTATGAAAAGAAATAAGGTGAAGATTTAAAGCACTCAGTAGATCTTCCGTTTGAGCATTTTCAAGTGGTCCATTTGGAGGTCCACCAGTATTATTGATTACAACATCGTATTCGATTGAATTTTTAGAAATAAATTCTTTTAAGGATTTTTCCAGTTCAATAGGTTTCGAAAAATCTAATGGTATAAGATTATGTTTTTGAGTACCATTATTTTGTAATTTGGAAACTCTTTGTTTTAATAAGTCAATATTTCTAGAAACAAGTGTGACATTTCCTCCTCTTTCAGCAAATTGTTTAGCAGATGCCCATCCAATTCCATTAGTTGCTCCTCCCACTAATATATTCTTATCTATAAAGTCCATTTTATTTGTCATCAATTTTACAAGAATTTAAAATATATCACTAAAATAGATATAAAATACCATCTAGTTAAAGCTAATACTGTGAATTTGACATTTTAAAAATTGATAAAATGTTAAATTAAAGTTAATTTTTTTCAGTCATTTATTTTATTTTATAGATGAAATGATATACATTTAACATCTTATTGTTAATAACTGACAATATTTATTATTAATTAAACAAACATATATGAAAAAAATATTTACTCTTTTTACACTATTTCTAACATACACACTTGCTTCTGCGCAATGTGGTTATGTCATTGAAATGCAAGATAGTTGGGGCGATGGATGGAATGGTGCGTCCATAGACGTTTCAGTCAATGGATCTATTGTTTCTAATGTCACAGTAAGTGCTGGTAGTGGAGATACTGTTTCTGTTGATGTCCTCAGTGGTGATGCTGTTGATTTTAGTTTTAATTCTGGGTCGTACGATAACGAAGTTACCTTTACTATTATAGATCCTACTGGAACTACACTAGGTTCTTTTGGACCTAGTCCTGCAACCGGTTCATTTCTAACCCACACATCGAACTCTACATGTAATACTCATTTTGCTGTAAATACGCAACTAATAACAGTAGGTGCCAATGGTATGTATGCTGGTGGTGGTGTATTAGGAGATGCGCTAGCTGTTCCTTTAAGTGATGAAGATGGAGACGG
>CESA01063590.1_pt1 | contig 12861 bp, 21 predicted proteins | sample 531061 | NCBI WGS metagenome assembly CESA01 (sample SAMEA2621254, study PRJEB7988) | marine metagenome | biome: marine biome (ENVO:00000447); feature: surface water layer (ENVO:00002042); material: "saline water (ENVO:00002010), including plankton (ENVO:xxxxxxxx)" | depth 5 m
ATACTGGTATTAACCTAGTAGAAACTGAATCTTTAAGAGATACTTTAATTGACCTACATAATTATTCAGCTATGGCAATTATGTTATTAGATGAAAAAAAATAAAATTTTCTCAAATAATCTTATATAAAAACAATTTTTATATTTATATAATGACTCAATACATTATTGATTCTCTTTTTAAGACTGATTGTATTAAAACTGGGAAATTTATTTTAAAAAATGGTGATGTTTCAAAGTATTATTTCGACTTAAAAAATATTATTTCTACACCATCTTTATTATGTGATATTGGTGATTTAATATATTCAAATATAGATACTGATTTTGATATTATATGTGGTATTCCCTATGGTGGTTTACCTATTGCTTCTTACATTTCAACTAGATATAATAAACCCATGATTATGTTAAGATCTACAAAAAAAGATTATGGTATGCAAAAATTAATTGAAGGAAATTATAATAATAACTCTAGATGTGTATTAATTGACGATGTTATTACTTCTGGTAAATCTATTCAAGAGGCATATGATATATTAAATAATGAATTAAATGTTGTCCAATCTATTGTTGTTTTTAATAGACAACAAAATTATAAATGTTCTTTTGATATAAAATGTTTATTACATAAAAATGATGTTATTAAATATAAACTAAGTCATTTAATTGATAATAATAAACGTTTAATATTTGCTGCTGATATCATTGATCCTATCGATTTATTAAATACTATTGAGAAAATTGGTTCATATATTGGTATTTGCAAAATACATACTGATATTATTGATTATAATATTTTATCATTTGATAATTTTAAAAAGGAATTAATTGAATTATCTATTAAATTTGATTTTTTAATTATGGAAGATAGGAAATTTGTTGATATTTCATCTGTTGTTGAAAGTCAATATAATAAATTTTGTAATTGGGTTGATTTAATTACTGTTCATGCATCTGTTACTAGTGAAACTATATCTAAATTATCTGGTGCACTTATTGTTGCTAATATGTCTAATAATATTTACGATTATTCAAAAAAAGCATTATCATTAGCTAATAGAAACACTAATAATGTTATTGGTTTTATTAGTCAATATAAACTAGATAAACGATTTTATACAATGACACCTGGTATTTCATTTACTGATAATAAAAAAGATGATCAAAATTATAGACCTATTGATAAAGTTAATACTGATTTTTATATTGTTGGAAGAACATTGTACAATAGTAACAATATTGTACAAGATGCAGAAATATTATCATCTATAATAAATGATAAACATTAATTATTATTTTCTTCATTTGGTGTATAGAAATATTTTATCGCTTCCCATATTTTTCCTGATTCTTCAAGTGAAAATGAACCTCTTTTATTTGCTAAATTCAAATACGATATTATTACATTCAATGCCGTATTTTGATCCTTAATTTCCTTCTTTAATAAATTCTCTTCTACCATTTATATAAAAAAATAATATTCTATTTTTTTATTTTTTTACGCAAATGCTAGAATATCTTTTTCAAAATAATCAAAACTTCCTTCTATCATTGGAGTTTTTTTTGTTATTTTGGGTTTTTTTAAAGATGTATCAATTGGTGATGCAGATATTGGATCATCATCCAAATCACTTATATATCTATGTAGTATCTCGTAAAATAAATCATATGATAAATTTTTTGACATTTGGTTATCTTTTAATGTTACTGAGCACCCACCATTTTCTATTGCTGATACATCAAATTTATTTATATTTTTTTCAAAACTATATCTTATTATCTTTTCTACTTCTTCTTCGTTCTTAATATGAAGATGTAATGAAATTAGATTACTTGATATCCCCTTTGATAAACATTCATCTATTATTTCTTTATATGTTTTAAAACTCAAAGTTCCACATGTATCTGATAAACATATTTCAGTAGATATTTTTGAGTAATATTGAATAGTATTTATTATATTTATTACTGGTATTTTTCCATCTATTGGACATTCATCTATGCACGATAAATATATTTTTTTATTTTTTAATTCTTCATTTGAGAAAATTTCATTTATTTTTCTTTTTGTTGTTTTAATGTTCGTATTTGTGTTCTTTTTCATAAATGCATTTGATACTGTTGACATAATAGAAATATTATTACAATCTAATTCTTGTATTTTTTTAAATTTATTAAAAGATGGTGGTATTAACAGATATAATTCTGGAGTATTTATATATATTTTTTCTGCTGATTTTCCTAGTTCTTCATTTGGATTTAAATTTTCGGCTATTTGCATACATTCTTTATATAATCTATCGCTGTCTTTTAATATTGGTAATATTTTTTCCGATACAATTGACCCCACTTCTATCTTTTGAGGATTCATTACTCTATTTATTCTACAAAATTCGTGTATCTTTTTATCATATGATATTTCTTCTGGTTTCATTCCTTGTATACCATCTCTCAATGATACATCAAATAATATTGGGTTCAATTTATTATATATTCTTGCCATTTTAAATGACCCTAGTATATTCTTTTTTATTTTCTCCGCTACCAACATTTATAAATAATATTTTTATTTATAAATTTTTTTTTAAACATATTCAATTTTATGGAAAACATATTATATCTTCACATGCTATATGTTCCATTTGATATTTTTTTATTATTTCCTCTGTTGTAGTTAATCCTATTTTTTTATATACCCAATAATATATTATTAATGTTGCTATTGATTTTAAAACTATCATTATATTATCAATATATATATATTTTTAAATTGTTACTTACATATTTTATTAACAACCTAATAACATTTTTATTACTAACATTATATTATCACAACTTGATACATATGCTCTTGGTCTAATATAATTACCATTATTATTATACCACGTTGCTGCATCTCTTAATGATACTATTTTCCCATCAAAATCATGTACTAAAAAATCACCTCCTCTATCAAGTATATCCTCTTCTCTATCATCCATTAATATAATATATATGAGAATAAAAGATAAATTATAACTAAACTACATAAAAATAACAAATAACTTGGTCTATTATATCCTACTAGTTCATTATGATATTCTGGATATAATGTATATGTTAAATCCAATGAAAATGCTATTAATAATGTACTCAATAAAAATTGTTTTGTTCCATTTTTATTATAATATTTTATTATTATTACAATTACTATTATAAATAATAAAGTTGCTAACGCATCTTTTAAATAACCTGCTGTAATTTCCATATATTATATTGTTATATATTATTTACCTTTACAGCTTTTTTTATGACGAGTTAGTCCTGCTTGTGTTTTTGCAGTGAATTTATTACAAATATTACATGTTAAACTTGTATTATCATTAGTTTGTGTTCCAAATCTTTTATCGATTAATTTTTTTAGTGATGGTAACATTAAATTTGTTAAGTCTAATTGCATTTTCCTATTAAAATTATTTAAATTTTCTATCATATTCTGTTTTAATGTTATAAAGCTATTTAATTCTAAGTTTATTTCTTGTAAATCTTCGTTTGTTATTACATTTTCTCTTAGATCCAAATTGTTCTGCTTTAAAAATGATGAAAATGTATCAATACAATCCACTGCTAATTGTATAATCTCTGATGAATAATTTACATTATGTAAATATATAAGTAATTTGGAATTTCTTATATCACATTGAAGGTTAGTTTTTGTTGTTATTCCACTCTTTTGGGATAAAAATATCCCATGTTGTTTGTTTAATTCTATATCTCTTATAAATTTATCTACTTCATCTTTTGGTATATTCTTACTATATTCTTTATTTTCAAATAATATTATTTCTTTCTCACCTTTCCGATCTAATTTTATATCACAACATTGAGGAATATTACATGTATTTATTATTTCTGCTGAAGGAAACATATTATTTAATATCAATTCTAAGTGATTCTCTGAATATTGTCCTTTTTTACTTGAATTTTCTCGAATACTTGAAAAATGTTCTATTACTGGTTGAAACAATTGATGATTTCTTTCATTTACTCTTTCTATTGTTTGATTATTTGTTTGTATCATTGAATTACACATCTCTCTTGTATCATATTTTATACGATCCCCTACTCTTTGCATTACTTTCTCTGCTATATCATCATTCCCTAATTTTATTATTTCTAATAAATCATCTTTCGTATAATTTTCTCGATTGTTCTCTTCTAATGAACTATAAACTTTTATTCCTAGACATAAAATCTTTTCTATACTCACATCTGGATTATTTATATTAAAATCATATATCAATTTATTATTAGTAAATATATTTAAACTATAATCTTCCATATTTTATATTGTAAAAAATATTTAAATTCTTTATAATAACATATACTATATGGAAGATTACTTTCATCATTTTGCTATGAGTGATTTTTTTCTCGAAGAACTGAGAAAAAAAGAAAAAAAAATTGACAAACCTGTCAAAATACCTGATAAAAACACACAAAATAAAGATAATAAAAATTAATATTAATTAAATAAATCTTAAATGATAATAATTTTCTTCAATATCAAATGCTATTCCATTTCCATTACAACAATAATAATTAAATACATATTTTTTTTTTGAATTTTTATTTAACAAGTCTAATATCACATTTTTTGTTTTTATTCTTTTATGATTATTTAATTTTAAATAAGGTACTTTATTTAAATGTATTCTAAACGTTTTATCATAACATAATTCTTTATCTATAAAGAATTTATTTACCTTGTTTTCTAAAAAACTTTTTATTATTTTTTCTTTTATATCTTCTATTATAAATGAGTATATATAATGTGTTATTTCATTAGGAACTCTAAATTCATTTTTACAATAATTGTATATTGCAAAAGGTTCTACATAGTCCCATAATTTCATTATTTTTTTAAAAATTACAATTGTCATTATTCTATTATCAATGACAATTGTATTTATTTCAATTTTATACACATTTTTGACTCTTTTCTAATTTTACATCTTTCATTATATTTTTAACTATTTTATTTTTTTCATTATCTTCTCCTGAACCTAAACTATTCTCTGTCATTTTCATGTAGTCATTAAAATCATTTGATTCTGTATTTAAATGATCTGGGTGTGCATCTAACCATTCTGATGTATTTTCTAAGTTCTTATTTACTACCTTATCTACTGCTCTTTTTATTTCTTCTTTTTCTTCATCTTTATGCCATTCATCATTATCTTTTATATAAAGAACCTCTCTTTTTAGGTCTGTACAATGCATTGGTCTCTTTGTTTCTTCCATATTACATAATGCTGTATGAAATATATTTGTTATTCCTTGAATATGACCATTATTTGCTGTATATTCTAAATCTTTTAATTGTACCTGCAATGAATTTATAAAATCTGTTAAATTCAATGCATCTTTACAGTCATTATTTAAAAAAAATTGTAAATTAAAATTATTCGTTGTTGTATTATTACTATTATTGTTGTTTCCAATATTTGGTACAATTTCTGACATTTGTTTTATTAATTCACTATTTTGTTTCATTGATTGTATCAATAATTGTTTATAATCCACATCATCATCGTCTTTTTTTTCTATTAATTGTTGTATATTTTCATCTGCATCCTCCTCTGTTTCGATGAATGTACATATTTTTTTGTGCTTGGTTAAAGACGGAGCATGTTTATATTCTTTTCCACATGAACAGATAAATGCTTTGGGGTTTTTTGGCGAGTTTTTGTTAGTATTTGTTAGTCTTTTATGTTTTTGGGTTGAAAGGTGCCTATTATAATCTTTTTTATTAATGCATGTAAAGTCACAAAGTTCACATAAATATTTTTGGGGTTTTTTTGGGGTTTTTTGAGTTAGCATTTGTTAGTCTAAATCTATATTTTAGACTAACAAAAAAAACCCCTAAATTAAACGAATGAGCAAAAATCAAAAAAAAATATCGTAACAAAAAAATTACAAAAATATGAAATTTAAAGCATTATGCTGTAAAATGAAAAAATGAGAAATCTTCAAAAAAAATTTTATTTGTAATATATAAAAATGGACATTTTAAAAATGTCCAAAATGAAAAAGTAGAAATGAATTTTATTTTTGTATAGAATATAATAAATTATTTTTAATATAAAGAATCAATATTTTGGGTATTTAAAGAGTAAATAATAATTTTATTATTTGTATATAATATATGAATAATACTTTTATTATACCAACATTTGATACTGATAAAATAAATGAAATAAGGGATTTTTATAATTTAAATAATAATAATGAAATTACAAACGCACTATCTTATAATTACGGTTATATGGATGGACGCAATGATTGTAATGATGATTCAGATAATTCATTTAGCAGTAGTAGTGATTATTCAAGCTTAGGATTAGGTTCAAATAGTGCGAATAGTAGTTTTAATAGTAATGTAAGTTCACTTACTGATTTAGATACTACAGATTATCCAGATGAATCTTTCTATATTGAAGGAGGGAAAAAAAGAAAAAGAAAGAGAAAAAACAAAAGAAAAAGTAAAAAACACAAAAAAAAGCAAAGAAGGAGAACGAAAAAAGGTGGTATGGATTTTTTAACATTAGACATTGAAGATATAAATAAAGAGAATATAACCTATAGTAAAGAAATGCCAACATGGTTAGATAAAGAAAATTTGCCAAAAGGAGTACGTATTTTAGAGGGACCAGAAAAAAGAAAAGTACTTGAAGAATCAAAAGCAATAAATATTTTAATGAACGGTGTATATTTCAAGATTTATAAAGATTTATTAGATACTCCTGAAAAATTAGACGAGTTTATTGAAAATATGTTTATAGTTATAGAAACAAAGTATTCTCGTGACTATATAAAACAAATATTAAATAATGCAAATAAAAGTACTGATGTTATTAAAGGAGATCCAGTATTTTATAAAGTATATACAAGAGAAGAACCAACAGGCAATTTTGGTATTGAAGACTCTGGAATTGTAATAGAGAGAGATGATATAGCGGAATTAAAACAAAAAGGAAATCCATTTGGATCAAGAAAACCTAAATTAAAAACAAGAAAGAGACCATCTGATATAACTATTTCATCAATTAAAGGAAAAAAGGCACCAGGTAATGATTATAGATCAATTACACCACAAAGTATAACTTATTTACCAACATTGGGAGGAAAAAGAAAAAGAAAGAGAATCACAAGAAAACGAAAGAGGTAAATGTTCATAAAATTGAATTAAATATTATGAACAAATTGAAAAGAAAAAATGAGCGAGAGTGAGAATTTCGGTATTTATTCAGAAACACAGCAAAATAGAGGTGAAGCAGAAATATATTGGGAAGATATGAGCGGCAATATAGTAAAAGTGACAGAAGTAAAATCCCAAAAAAATGAAAAATCAATGTTCAGTGATGCAGTATACTTAGGTAAATTAAAAAAATATCATTCAAGAAATAAAATATAATTTAAATATCATGATCTTCATACAAACAACCATTAGGAGGATTCATATGAGCAAGTTGATTAGGTTGAAAATAAGGATAACAACCAGTACATATTTTATTATTTTTTTTATTTTTTTCATCTTTTTTATTTTTTTTAAATTTGGAATAAGAGTTAGAATTATTTGGATGATGGATTTGAATGATTTGAGTAAAATCATCATTAATAATAATTTGAGCAGAATCAATAATAATACGATTGCGAGTGTGAAAAGGTCGGTTTAATTTAGATCTAGTAAGAGAATGCCACATAGGTGCAAAACATTTTTTATCTTTGTTTAAAAGTAAATTGAAAGACTTATCAATACGATTAAATAATTTTTTATTTTCTTTGTTGGATATAAATTTTAAAAATAAATCATATATAAGTTGATATTTATCATTGGAAAGATGTTGAACAGGTTTATAGGTGTCAGATAATTTATCAAAATATAATAATCCAGAGCTATGATTATCCAGAGTAAAATTGTATACATTTTTTAAATAAGAGATGTCCATGGATCATAAATAATATACATAATATCAATAAAAAATAAAAAGCATCAATTTTATGGATTTATTGAGAAAAATATTTATAATTTTTTATATTTGCCATATTTAATGGCATTTAAAAGTCTAATTTGTTTTAAAGCTTTTTTTTTTGTAGTACATTTAGATAGTACCTTTCTAGATTTCCTATTATTGTATTTTTTTTTTGTTTTGTATTTACTAACAACTCTATAACAATTTTTATTAGGAACTTTTCTTAAAGTGTATGCCATTATAATATAATAAAATATATTTTTGAAATAATAAATTAACTTCTTTGTTTTCTCCTTAATCTTTTAAGTCTACGAACACGTTTTTTTTTCCACTTTTTTCTCATTATAAATAATAAATATATATAATATAAAATTGAATAATTTATAATAAGGTTATAATTTATAAAAAAAATGAAAATAGATAAATTTAATGAGATAGAAATAATAATAGGGAAAAATTCTCAAGAAAATTGGGATTTAATAGATAAGATGTCAGACTCAATATGGTTACATTTAAAGTCGTTTCCAAGTTGTCATGTATTTATAAATAAATCGGACCCAGATATGGATACAATAGAATATGCAGCAAAATTATGTAAAGAAAATACAAAGTATAAGAATTTGTCAAAATTAAAAGTAAATTATACACCAGTAAAGAATGTAATAAAGGCAGAAAAAGTAGGGAGTGTATATTTTAAAAGTAATAGAAAAGTAAAATCAATAACAATATAAATAAAAAAAATATTTTTTATTTATATAAATGTATAAATTTCCATTAGAAGTAGTAGATTTAATATATGAGTATGATGGTAGATATAAAAATAAATTCAAAGATGTATTAGAAGAGATAAAAACAATAAATGAATGGTATAAATTCACACAAACAACTTTAATATGTTCAATACCAAATCATTATTATACAATAATGGAGTTTCCAACAGAGGAAGCGGAATATTACAGAGAAATAATAAGACAAGAGTTTTCACATTATTATTTTAGAAAAAATAATGCATCATTTTTAAAAAAATTAAAAAATGGAATAGTACCAAACAATTTAACAATTAATTATTAATTTCTTAATATAGAATATTATGGAAGATATAAAAAAAATAGTAAAAGAGGTAGTAGAAGAAGTCCTGGCAAAATCAATAGAAAAAATAGTTGAACCAAAAATAAAAGATGAGAAACCAGAAATAGGAGGAAAAACGATTAATAAATTTACAACGATTGCTATTACGTGTTTAGCAGTAATTAAATTCAAGAATTTATTGATACGAAAAAGCATATATTATGAACCACCATCACCAAGATTTCCTCCATCATGGTGCGTACAAAGACAACAAGAAATAGAGAGAAATATAGAAGATGAATTATATTTAAAAGAAGATGATATAGCAGATGAAATAATTATAAAAGTTCCAGAAAAATATGTAAATGAATATGTAATAACATTAAGAGAAAATGTGAATTTATTGACAAATTTTTTGTATCAAATGAAAAATATTAGGGAACAAAATTTTTCATTAAGAGAAGTAACATTAAATAAATTAATGATATTACATATAGAAAGGGAAATAGGGGACAATATAGATTTATTCTTAAATCTAGGATTAAATCCGTATATAGATTTTAATGATTATTATATTAAAGAATTTAATAGTGTGAATATAAAGTATCCAATACTAGTATTTAAGAGATATGTAAAATTTGACCCATATAACATTAATAACTTATATATAAATAAACCTATGAATCTAACTATAAGGTTCAGAGATATTACAATAAAAGGACAAAATATAATGAAACATTATTGTAGTAACAGCTTGCCGTTACGTAATGTAGAATCGAAAATAATAATATCTAATTTTTATTTGGAAGACATAATTAATGAAAAAGATATATGGACGGTAGAAAAATATAAATTTAATTTAAAATTAACAAAGAAATATGCATATGATAGAAATCTAATAATTATTGGAGAAAATTTTAATAATTTGGAAATATGGAGACATGGAGAAAGTATATTAACAGGTAAGAAAGCAAAATACTATTCTCACATGATTGACCCAAATCCTTCACCAAGAGAATTCAAATGGTTTAGAAAAGTAACAATAAAAGAATATGAACTAGTTAAAAGTTATAAAAAGATAACAGATTTTGAACAAATAATGGTTGATGAAGAGTTTTACGAAGAAATAGAGCCAATACTGACGCTATATGATAATGTAGATAGAGATGAAAGGCGTGAATATTATAAAACCTTTAATGATATAGGATATCATGATAAAAGAGAAAAATTCATGAATAAAATGAAGATGTTAGCAGGGACATCAATATGTAATGGGGATGATTTTACATACGATAAAGAATTAGAATTATTAATACAAGAAAATATGAAAGAAGGATTAAAAATAAAAACAAAAAAATCAAGATTAACAAGGATATTATTAAATTATATTGCAGATGTTCAAGAATATATATTTGAAGGTGATGATAAAAAAATAAGAAGGTATATAAAAAAAGAGGATTTATTTGATACAATTTACGATAATGAAAAATTATATGAAGAATTATTAAATGAAAATTTATTTAAATTAATTGAGGAAGGATTAGAAAAATATGAAGAAGAAATAATAAATAATGAACAATTTGAATTACAAACACCAGATATTTATATATTATTAGGATTTCATGAATTTCCAAGTAAATTTAGTAGAGAATTTTGGGATGTTTGTGAATTTTCAAAGACATATAAGTGGATGTGGATAATAAAATCGCAATCATTTTTGGAATCCACAGGTTGGTATTATATGTATGGTTTATGTTGTTTTTTTGCCCAGTTAATAGGTCCATCATATTATCTATATAATTATTATTTAATAGATAAAAATGAATATTGTCCAAATAATTCACTTACATTAAATAAATTTTTTGCAGTTGCATATTATTTAGTTTTATATGCGAGGATGAATTCATTTTGGAATTCATTGACAACAACAGCATGGCAATATGGAAATACAACATTAATACAAAATGATAATTATTTAAGAATGACATTAATAATAAATTCAATATGTTTATGTATAATTCCATTATTTACTTATACATTATTTATAGAAATGAGTAGTATAACAGATTTGATTCTTAATTGTTTAACAGGAGAATTTTTAATAAATATAGATAATTTAATAGTAGAATTCATAGGAGAAGAAAATTATATAAAATCAATAACAAAAGATTTATTAATATTATCATTTATAGAGAAAGGGTTTCCAAAAAAAAATATAATGGAAGGGGATACAATAGAATTATGGATAATGTCAGCATTACAAATATTACAAATGTTTGGTACATTATTAATAACAGTGTTTGTATATAGGTGTATTTAATGGTAAATTATTAAGATTTAATCGAGAAAGAAGTACCACAACCACATTCCATGGCAGCATTAGGGTTATAAAATTTGAAAGATTCACCCATAATATCTTGATTCCAATCAATTTCAGTACCAATTAAATGCATAATGCTATTATTACAAACAATAAGATCAATACCTTGACAATTAATAATTTCATCTAATTTATGAGGTTTATCGTAAAAAGGTTCTAATTTATAATTAAAACCACTGCATCCACCACCTTTAACAAAAAAAAGAATTTGATTAGTATTATGTTGAAAAGCAATTTGTTTTAATTTAAAAGAGGCTTTCTGAGTAATTTTAATAATATTATTCATTTATATAGTAGTATATAAAATATATATATAATATATAATAAATGAAAAATACTTTTTTAAAAGAATTAGTAAAAAATACAAGAGAAAGATGGATAGGTGGATTAACAAATTCATCAAAAGATATAATAAGATATGATAGGAATAATTCAATAATAAAATATGATGAAAAAATGAATGTTTATGTACCATATAAAAGATATGAATATGGATTTGTAAAAAGAAATAGTCCATTACCTTTTATTTATGTACCTCATAAAAGATACGAAAATCCTTATATAATAACAACAAGTAACAAACCATATAAACGTTACGAAGATCGTATAAATTGAAAAATTACAAAAATATAAAAAATTGATAAAAAATGAATATATTTATTAAAGTAATAAGAAATATATTAAGAGTAGAATGAATATGAATGTATTGAACGCAGTACCAATAATGAATATAATGGTGAATGATTTTAATTTGCCATTAGAAATAGCAAATGAAATAATAGATTTTAATAATTATGAAAAGTATTACAAACCAGAGCATAATAAGAATTATACAAATGTAATGGGTGATATAATAGATATAGGGAATATAATAGCGGTACCAATGCCATCAATAGCAATGGCATGTTGGGGTATGGATATAAAGAATGTATTGCAAAATAATGAAGAAGATTATGAGTATGAGGAAGAACCAGAATGGTATGATTATGAGTTCGATTCAGAAGAAGAATATAATTTTGAGATGGAACTTTAAAAAAGTAGTATTTTGTAGATATTTTTATAATTTAAATAAATAATATAGAAAGTTTTTTTTACTGAATAATATAAATGTATTCAACAGCAGAATCAATGACAATATCATATTTAAATGCTTTAAATAAATTAAAAGAATTAGACATGGATGAAAATGAAAGTGTAATAATATACAAAATAAGGAATTTAGTAAGAGAATCAATAAATGAAATAGAAAAAATAGGAGGGAAAGTAAGATTAACAGAAGGGAAATTATTAACTTTGGTAGAATTAAATGAATATAGGCGGGTATCAAGATTATAAAAATATAATATATGATTATTTTATATATTATAAGATGAGAAGAACGTTAGAAAAAATACAG
>CESA01017099.1_pt1 | contig 12498 bp, 12 predicted proteins | sample 531061 | NCBI WGS metagenome assembly CESA01 (sample SAMEA2621254, study PRJEB7988) | marine metagenome | biome: marine biome (ENVO:00000447); feature: surface water layer (ENVO:00002042); material: "saline water (ENVO:00002010), including plankton (ENVO:xxxxxxxx)" | depth 5 m
TCAATAAACTATACAAGGATGACCACAGCGAAATTAATAACAAACGACATAGGATGAGAGCAATTGAAAATAACTTGTTTTTTGAAGTCGCTTTCACAAAGATAAACACCAATGGAAACAGTCAAGGTGTAGCCTTCATAAGCAATATTACAGCGAAAATAGAATCCGAAGAAAGAAAAGCAAGAGATCTAAAAACCCAAACAACAATTAACCTTCTTTCTCAAACTATTCATGACGAAACGGATTACTATAGCCTGCTAAATACCATAAGCAATCAAATCATTAGAGACTTTGAGATTACTAAATGCGGTATCCATGTATTTGATAATCAAAATGATGGTGTATTCGAAATCACAAATTTTAAAAATAAGAGTATCGCGGAAGGATTCATTCAAAGTATTGGAGAAGCCAAATATATTTTGCAGGATGACCACAATTACAATAGGGAGATTATGAAATCAAAGCTTTCTGTACCATTACGTATATCTAGTTTACTTGTAGGTTATATTCGTTTAGAACATTCATGCTCACACTTTTTTAATGAATCACATATTAAGGTTCTGACCTCTATATCATCTTTACTTGCAAGTCGACTGGATAAAATACAAGAGCAAAAACAAAAAGAAATTCTTCAAAAAAAGCTTTATGAGATGAATCAAAAGTTGGAAGACGAAGTCTTCTTAAAATCTAAGCAAATCAATGAGCTAACCCATAAGTACCATGAACAAGAAAAGGAATCTCTACTCGCGGATATGGCCAATGCCATATCCCATGAGCTAAACACTCCGTTTGGGATTATAAATTCAGGTGCTACAGCTATGAAAGATATCATAAATGATTTATTAGAAATCAAATTAGACAGCACCTTAAGGCATGAAGATTTTGAATTTGCACTCCAATTTGCAAAGTTCAACGAGATGGAACAGTTGATTAATGGGAGAGAAAAACGTAAAAGAGCACTTGAATTCAAATTACTTCTTGAATCAAAATCCTATTCCAACAATTCTATCGATACAATTGCTACGAAATTTGTTGAATCCAGTTTTCCAATGTACAAATCAAAGGAGATGGATTATGTGTTGCAACATGAATATCCGATTCAGTTGCTGGATCTGATAAAAAGAATACAGCAATCAATGTCCTTTTCAGAAACAATCTCGAAGACAAGCTCACGCGCAACAGATGTTGTTAAAGAGCTCACAAAGCTCGCTAAAAAAGAAGGCAATAATGAAAAGGTATCCGTGAATATAGCCGAAAATATACAATCCATTCTTGCTGTTTACAAATATAAAATGGACAATGCTCAAATTTCAATTAACATTCCGGATAATGCAGAAATTAAAGCTGTAGAATCAAAATTATATCAGCTTTGGAAAAATATGTTTATGATGGCATGTAATAACTTCAAGAAAGATGATGGCGAAAAAATAATAAGCTTTGACTACTCCTCAGAGAATGGTAAAAATATTGTTCGCTTTACCTTTAACGGTCCTCAAATAGAAAAATATATTGTTGATGACGTTCAGAGTATCGGTGGAAATGACCAAAGTAAAGACAGAAAACTGAATCTAAATCTTAAAATTGCACGAAAAATTGTTACAGAAATAGAAGGCGAACTGGAAATCGACTCTGCTCCAGAAAAAAACATATTTACAATCTCAATTCCAAACAATAAAGAAAAATACCACGCATAAAAAAAGCCTCTCATGGAGGCTTTTCAATATTATAAGTACGGTTTATTCCTCAACAACTGAGAACTTGATTGTCTGAACTACTCCTTTGAAAAGATTTACTTCAGCCTCATAAGTACCGAGCTCTTTGATTGGCTCATCTTTAATCTTCAACGACTTTCTATCCACCTCAAAACCAGCTTTCTTTAATGCATCTGATAATTGTATCGTATTTATCGAACCAAAAATCTTGCCTTTGTCACCAGCTTTTGTTGCTATTGAGATTTCAAGACTTGCTAATTTATCAGCAATCGCTTGTGCCTCGTTAAGTAGCTTTTCTTCTTTGTGAGACTTTTGTTTTAAAATCTCTTCATGCGCTTTTTTAGCACTAGCAGTCGCTAATACAGCATAACCCTGAGGAATTAAAAAATTACGACCGTAACCCGGCTTTACTTTTACAATCTCATTGGTATAACCCAATTTATTTACATTTTTCTTTAAAATAACTTCCATAACTTAAGTTTTAATAGAGGATTACTTCAACATATCGCCAACATAAGGCAATATAGCAAGGTGTCTAGCTCTTTTAATCGCTTTATTCACTCTAGATTGATACTTAGCAGAAGTTCCAGTAATTCTTCTGGGCAGGATTTTCCCTTGTTCGTTTAATAATTTCAATAAAAAGTCAGGATCTTTATAATCGATGAACTTTATACCGCTTTTCTTGAACCGACAATATTTTTCTTTCTTAATATCAATATTAATCGGAGTTAGATATCTAATATCGTTTGACATAATTAAAAATTTTAGTTTGTTTAAGCTTCAGCAGGAGCTGCCTTACCTGATTTTTTGTTTCTTCTCGTTTCTGCATACTCTAGGTGGTCTTCATTCATTTTCACGGTCAAGAATCGAAGAATTCTCTCATCTCGCTTCAATAAAACCTCAAAGTCAGCAACGGTTGTGTTGGTAGCCTCGAACTCGAAAAGAAAATAAAATCCAGTTGATTTCTTCTGAATAGGATAGGCCATTTTTTTAAGGCCCCATGATTCAGAGTGCTTAATTTTTGCACCAAAAGATTTAATTTCACTTTCGTACTTCTTGACTGCTTCCTTCGCCTGATCTTCAGACAAAACGGGAGTTAAAATGAAAACAGTTTCATAAGATGTCATAAATGTGTTTTTTAATTTATAATTGGGGTGCAAAGATACTTAATTTTTATAGAATGAACAACATTAATAAGACCGAATGATTTTCTTTCATGTTCGGCACACAATTTATTTCTATTTTAGCCTCAAAAATAAGCGATAAATGGAGAAACAAGTCATTACCTGGATACAATCGTTTTACAAGGACTCAGAAGGTGTTTTTATGCAGCAAGCATTTGACAATGACACTCCTTGGATTTCTATACTCCTCATTGCTATCTCTGCGCTAGCATTCCTAATTCTATGGTACCTTTCGCGGATTGCGATGCGCGTCACGGTTCATTCTTTGGCTTCGAGGAGCAAGACAATGCTAGATGATTATCTCGTCTCGCAAAAAGTTTTTAGTTCCCTAGCTCACATCGTTCCCCTAACTGCTTTATATACCTTTTTATCGATTTCATTATTCGCCTACCCTACCCTTTTTGATATTGCATCAAAGTTGATTGATATCATCATCATCATCACGGTTTGGATTACTGTTAATCGAACGATTTCTGCGATAAATATGTTTTTTGCAGAACATGAAAAATTTAAAGACAAACCGATAGACTCCTATTTTCAGATTTTCAAAATTTTTATGGGTATTGTTTTTTTCTTGCTGATTCTTTCAGAAATAACAGGACAATCTCCAGCAAGCTTTCTAGCTTATTTCGGGGCTTTTTCTGCCGTAATCTTGCTCGTATTTAAAGATACTATCCTTGGCTTTGTTGGAAGCATTCAACTTTCTGCCAATGATATGATTCGAAAGGGAGATTGGATTACAATGGAACGCTACGGAGCTGATGGAAATATTGAGGAAATCAATTTAACTACTGTGAAGGTCCGCAATTTTGACAGAACTATTACGACCATACCAACCTACTCCTTTATATCAGATTCATTCAACAACTGGAGAGGCATGGAGGAATCACAGGGCCGCCGAATAAAACGTTCACTGTATATTGAAGCCGATAGCATATGTACGGCATCTGATTCACTAATTAAAACTCTAAAAGAAAGCCAACTCTTAGGCCCTTTCCTTCACGAGGAAATTGAACGAATTGATACCTACAACCAAAAGCATGAATTAGATCAGCAACCCAATAGAAGAAAATTCACAAACATCGGCTTATATAGACGCTACATCGAATTTTACTTGAAAAATCATCCAGGTGTGAATTCAGATATGACGCTAATGGTAAGGCAACTTCAACCAACAGATAAAGGGCTTCCATTGGAGGTTTATTGTTTTAGCCTTTCAAAAGTATGGGAAGAATATGAACTTCTTATGGCTGATCTTTTTGACCACTTTTTCTCTGTAGTTCAGGATTTTGAATTATACACCTTTGAGAGTCCTAGTGGAAACGACATCCAAAAATTAAAATCTTAAATATTATCAAATGAAACAATTTATAAGCCTACTATTTATAGCTGTATTTAGCCATACAATTGCGCAACAGGAATTGACGCTTGACGATGCCGTTATGCAACAATACAGGAAATTTTATCCAGAAAGAATTACCGGTTTCAACTGGCTACCTAATACGACAAAATATGTCTACTTAAGCCCAGACAGAGGAACGCTCTACAAATCAAGTCCCGCAACTAAAAGCGAAGAAGTTTTATTAAACATAAAAGAATTAAACGAGCTCCTACAAACTAATCTTTGGGGATTTTACCCACTTGAATTTACTAACGAGCATAGTTTTTTCATGAACGATGGAACCTCTTTTTATGAAGTAAATCTAAAAGAAAAGACAGGTAAAACACTTCACTCCCTTGAAGAAAAAAGCAGTAGTCCACTTTTTGAACCCAAAACAAAAAAAGTGGCTTACCTCATCGAAAATAATGTAATGATGAGAGATGCCAATAGTAAAATATTACACGTAACTCAAAATAATGATCCAAATATTGTGTCGGGACAGGCCATTGCTAGAAGTGAATTTGGCATCTCAGGAGGTTTATTTTGGTCGCCGAAAGGAAAGTATCTGGCTTTCTATCAAAAAGATGAATCAAAGGTACATGACTATCCATTACTTGACATCAATGATACTCCAGGTAGCCTAAATCTAACCAAATATCCAATGGCTGGACAAGCTTCAGAAACTGCCCGAGTGGGAGTTTACAATACCAAAAGTTTAAAAACGGTTTATATACGAACACAAAATGATGAAGATGGATATTTAACGAATGTGAGCTTTAGTCCTGATGAAAAATATCTTTTTGTAGCTGAGGTCAACCGGGCACAGAACCACATGTGGCTTAATGTATATAACACGAGTACTGGAGCATACGTAAAAACATTACTAGAGGAAACCAATGAAAGGTGGGTAGAACCTGAGCACCCGGCTTTCTTTCCCTGTCCAGAGGAAAATAAATTTGTTTGGATGTCTGAAAAAAATGGATTTATGAATCTTTATTATTACGACTTTGATGGTAAGCTACTTGATGTATTGACAAACCACGATTTTGTAGTCAAAAACATCATCGGAATGAGCAAAGACAAAAAGCGTTTGTATTACACGGCAACAGGAAAGAACCCAATGAACACGGTGGTATATGAATACCATTTTAAAAAGAAACAATCTAATCTACTTACGCCTGTTGAGGGAACGCACAATTCAACTATATGCGATAATGGCGCATATATATATGACACCTACAGCAATGGAGATACACCGAGAAAGGCCTTAATTTATACTAGTAATGGGAAAATGGCTAAGCTTCTCCTGAATGCTGAAGAAAAATTAAATGACTATAAAATTGCATCTACTGAGCTGGGCGCTTTGGAAGCCAAAGATGGAACAATACTTCACTATAGATTGATCAAGCCTGCTGACTTTGATCCATCAAAAAAATACCCGGTATTAAATTATGTCTATGGTGGACCTCATGCTCAACTTGTAACGAACTCTTGGCTTTATGGAGCAAGTCTTTGGATGCATTGGATGGCGAACCAAGGGTACCTTGTATTTACTTTAGACAATCGAGGTTCAGGTAATCGAGGTTTCGCCTTTGAATCTCAAATACACCGTCAATTAGGAACTGTGGAAATTGAAGACCAAATGACAGGAGTAAGCTTCTTGAAAAGCCTCCCATATGTTGATGCAAATAGATTAGCTGTTCACGGCTGGTCATTCGGTGGATTTATGACAACCTCAATGATGCTGAGAACACCAGGTGTATATACGACAGGAGTTGCAGGAGGACCAGTTACAGATTGGAAATATTATGAAATCATGTACGGAGAGCGCTATATGGATCAACCAAAAGAGAATGAAGAAGGGTATGAAAAAGCGTCTTTACTGAATAAGACAGACCAGCTAGAGGGTAATCTATTGCTGATTCATGGTACCTCTGATGACGTAGTTGTCATGCAACACAACCTTAAGCTAGTTCAGAAATTTATTGAAAGTGAAAAGCAAATTGATTTTTTCCCTTATCCAATGCATGAACATAATGTCTATGGTAAAGACAGAGTCCACCTCATGAAAAAGGTACTAAATTACATTCTTGATCACAACAAGTAGCAATATAAAATTGCTACATAAGATCTAACCAAGAACCACCGTTAGAGCAATCAACGCCAAGACCTTTAAAATACTCTGTTGCGAGTCCACTTCTGTGTCCTGACTTGCAACAAAAGACAATTGGGCCTTCCATATTTTTAATCTCCTCGGCATGCTGAACAATTTCCTGAACAGGAATATTTAGCGAACCCTTCACGCTACTCTGTTTAAATTCCTCTACGGTCCTAACGTCTATGATTATTGATTTCATAAAACAAAAGTAAGAAGAAAGTGATAACTAAAAAGTATTGTATTTTTGCAACATGAAACATATATCTCAAGAGAGTATTGACAATGCAATAAGTGTAGTTGACGAATTAAATGATGAGCAACTTGAAACATTATTTCAAACTTATGCAAATGAACAGGAAATGCTACTAGGTTATGCAATGACAGCACCGAAAGAGTATGAAAACGAGCAGCTTGAGGGTTTACTTGTTTATTATTTCTGTTTAATCTGTGAATGTTTCACCCAAGCAGGAATCAAAACCAACAGTATATCTGAGGATGATATTGAGGCACACCAAGAACCTTATTTTGAAATGCTAGATGCTTATTTCGAAAATAACGATGAAGAAGTCATTGACTCCTACGTAGACCAACCTAATCTCTCTAAATTCATGGCGATAGAAGTTTCAACCGAGGACGATGATGGCACATCATTAAGTGATGAAACAGCATCTCAGCTTTTTATTGTTTGTTTATCTATGGTTGCTTTGTTAAATCGTTCAACTTCTGAAGAATAATTCTTCCGCTTATTCGAAAGTTCTTAATATATTTGCGCGGGGTAAGTCTTTTACGACCAGCTCCCTCTGAATCCTCCAGGACGGGAACGTAGCAAAGGTGTGAGGTTGTAGCGGTGCGATAGAAGTAGCTTACCCCTCTTTTTTTGAATTTATTTCTGAAAAGTGATGCCGAAATCTATTGAAAAATCATTTGTTATCGCCCTTTTATGTATTCTTTTATTTGCTTGCAATATGACAGGTGAGAAAGTAGTCGATAGAGGCCATCTAAAAGTTTACTTCTCTGATTCGACAAATGAGGAAATAATTGGAAAATTTGCTGATTTTTGGATACAAGGAAATTATATTGAAGACCGTCCCCAAAACATTAAAATTACCGAAGACACAACCAATGAGGTATATCAAATTAGGTTGATTCTTCGCGAAGATTTTAGTCCTGAAATGAAAATCGATTTTGAAGAGCTAAAATTAATAGGTCAAATACAACAAGACCTAAATACCCGCGTTTTTGTAGAGAAAAAGTGTGAACTAGTCATTTGCGACAATAAATTCCAGATGATTAGCACGCCTATTCCGTTAAACCCTGAACAATGAAAATATCAGCGTCTATATATAGCGACAAGCAGCGACCACTTCGAAAAGTGATTCAGGATTTAGTTGGTCATCAAATGGACTTATTACATGTCGACTGCAATGATGATATAGCCGTATTTGAAGATATTAAAAATATTCGAGATTGGTGTAAAACCCCTATTGATCTTCATATTATAACAGATCAACCTGAGAAATTTTATCCTTTGCTGATAGAACATCCAGTTGAATATATCACTTTTCAGTTTGAAAACCTTTCCCGTCCGCTTGTGATTCCTGAGGAGATCAAAGGAAAAAAAGGACTCGCAATTACGACACCAACAAGCGTCGAAGTATTTGAGAATTATTCAGATATGGACTTTATTCTCATCATGGCAACAATACCTGGCCAAAGCGGAGGTGTTTTTGACCAAAAGAACTTTTCCAAAATTCGACAATTCAGAAAAAGCTACCCAAAAAAATCCATTCATGTCGATGGCGGCGTTAACGCTGAGGTTTCATTTATTCTGAGAAATATGGGAGTTAGCTCTTCCGTTTCTGGTTCTTATCTCTTTGGTGAGGCGAGTGTTGGTAATGCTTTAATGAACCTGACTCAGAGAGAGGTCGAATCACAATACTTTGTAAAGGACTTTATGACCCCGCTCGAAGAAGCACCCCATATTAAATTAAAAGGGGCCAAAACAAAAGAAATTTTAGAATGCGTTGAAAATGGAAAGATGGGATTTTCATTGGTATTAGGCGAAAATGGCATGCTACATGGATTGGTTTCCAGTGCGGATATTCGCAAAGCGCTTCTTTTAAAAATAGATAACCATCAATCAATTATCCCGGAAGATCTGATCAATACAGACCCCATTTCAATTACAGGATCTGCAACCGTTAACGAACTATTGAAAAAAATCAAATCTTGTTCTTTTCCAGTTATGTATTTGCCGGTAATCAATGAGGAAGGAAATGCGATTGGAATTGTTAATTTTGTCCACCTGATTAAAGGAGAAATATGATTATCGAGTTAAAGAAAATTACGAGTGAGGAGACCATTGAATACCTAGCAAAAAAGCACTGTGCTTTTCATATTTTCGATTCAGACAAGAACTTCTTAATAACAAGTGCATCAATCAAAGAAATGGATAATGAGCTCAGCAAGCATGCAGAAAACCAATGGGTTTTTGCCACAGATATGCAGCTTTCCTCAAGGGATTTCCGAAATATAACGAGAGAAATAAAGCTTAAGGAAGGATTATCTATTGGAGGAAAACACAATAATACATTACTTATAGGTGGTCCTTGCTCCGTTGAATCAGAAGACCAGATACGATCAGCGGCTGAACTTTTAAAAGAACTGAACCTCAGCGTTCTTCGAGGAGGATGTTATAAACCAAGAACTAGCCCATACTCATTTCAAGGAATGGGAATAGAAGGCCTTCAGCTTTTGTCTAAAATGAGAGAAGAATTTGGTCACCTAATTATTTCTGAGGTAAGAGACGCAACGCATGTGGCAGAAATCATTGAACATACAGATATTGTTCAAATAGGTGCAAAAGCAATGTATGACCAGGGCATTTTACGCGCATGTTCAAAGACACAAAAACCTGTAATGATCAAAAGAGGCTTTGGTACGACGCTACAAGAATTTACACAAGCCGCCGAGTTTATTTTATCTGGAGGGAATTCAAATGTGATTCTTTGCGAAAGAGGTATAAGAACGTTTGAGACAAAAACAAGATTTACACTAGACTTGTGTGGCGTTGCATGGCTTCAGGAACACACAAATCTCCCAATCATACTGGATCCTTCACACGCGATGGGTTATGCATATGGTGTTCCTGCATTAACCAAGGCATGTATGGCAATGAATGTTGAGGGACTGATTATTGAGACACACCCTACTCCATCCTTGGCAAAATCGGATGCCTCGCAGCAATTAGATTATGATTCGTTTAGGGATTTACATAATGATTTACAGCCTTTGGCTGAATGTCTTGGTAGAAAAATAAGATAAGATGACATTAGAGCAAAATATAAAAGGTATTTGTTCCAAATTCGGGCTTGACTTTTATGAATTTCTTAAAGATTTTGAAGTTGACCATGTTATGGAAATGAGCCTATTTGATCTTGAGGCGATATGTGAAGAATACGAAATTGATCTGCATACGCTTCTTTTTAAAGCTGTATTCTTTGAAGCCTCATTAAAAAAGAAATTGGAAGATATAAAGCTCTTGATCTTGGATGTTGATGGCGTCATGACCGATGGAGGAATGCATTACACAGCAACAGGTGATGAGCTAAAAAAATTCAATACCAAAGATGGTATGGGCATCTTAAAGCTCAGAGATACTGACATTGAATTGGGTATCATTTCATCAGGATTTTCTTCAGAAATTGTACAAAAAAGGGCGAAGATGCTCCAAATAGAAAACTGTTATGTTGGAAGAGAAGCAAAGATGTCGGTACTTAAATCATGGATTACTGAAAAAGAACTTACGCTCGATCAAGTAGCAATGATTGGCGATGACATTAATGACAAAGACATTATGTCTAGCATAGGCTTAGCAGCTTGTCCTGCAGATGCCGTTAATGAAATTAAAAGTATTTCACATGTAGTCTTAAAGCGTAAAGGTGGAGAAGGTTGTATTAGAGAATTTATTGACAATTACCTTCAAAAAGGATAATGATATGAAAATAGGAATTATAAAGGAGGGTAAGGTGCCACCAGATTATAGAGTCGCCTTAACACCCAAACAATGCAAGCAAATTGTCGACACGTATCCAGAGGCAGAGGTCTTCATACAACGCAGTCCCATAAGAACGTATAAAGATGATGAATATGAAGCTTTAGGACTTCCACTTGTGGACAACCTATCGCATTGCGATGTGATTATTGGAGTAAAAGAAGTGAATTTAGAGGACCTGATACCAGGAAAAACCTTTATGTTTTTCTCTCACACATTTAAAAAGCAATCCTATAACCGTGTTTTATTAGAAGAAATACTAAACAAGAACATTCGTTTAATTGATTATGAGGTCATCAAAGATGAGCGAAATATCCGACTGATTGGATTCGGGCGTTATGCAGGAATAGTAGGCTGTTATAATGGATTTAGAACTTATGGACTGAAACATAAACTGTATTCAATTAAACCGGCAAACGAATGCAAGGATCGAAAGGAAGTAGAATCTGAGCTTCAAAAAGTAAAGCTTCCTGAGAACTTTAAAATGGCGCTCACTGGATTTGGCCGCGTTGGACATGGAGCAAGAGAAATAATGAGCTTACTCCCAATAAAAGAGGTTAATCCTTTAGATTATTTAAACGGGGATTTTAGCGTACCTGTCTTCACGCACCTAGAAGTAGAACACTACTTTGAAAAGAAGGATGGAACTGAATTTATAAGAAGTGAATTTTACAAGCAACCAGAATTATACGATCAAGGCTTCCAAAAATATGTTCCAGAAACTGACATGTATATTCCATGTCACTATTGGAATAGCCGCTCACCAAAAATATTGACGAAAGATGATCTTTCAAAAGACAACAACAGAATTTCTGTTGTTGCAGATATATCCTGTGATATCGCAGATCCTATAGCTTCGACCTTAAGACCATCCAAAGTGGCTACTCCAATTTATGGCTATGACCCGTCTACAGGTAAAGAAGTTGATTATATGAATGAAAATGCAATTGCTGTAATGGCTGTTGACAATCTGCCCTGTGAATTACCAAAAGATGCTTCAGAAGATTTTGGTAATGAACTTATTAAGCATGTCTTGCCGGCCCTAATTGGTAAAGATCCAAAACGAATCATTGAACGGGCGAGCCAAACAGACCTAGAGGGAAACCTTATGCCAGACTTTGCCTACCTTAGCGATTACGTAAAGGGGCTCGAATAATCCCTTAAAGTCATTAATAATTTTATACTTTTAAGACGTGATTGTTAAAGGAGATAAGAAAGTTATCAAAGGTTGGGTCATGTATGATTGGGCCAATTCAGTCTACAGCCTTGTAATTTCCTCTGCAATCTTCCCTATTTTTTATGAAGCACAAACAACGGCTGCCTATTCAGAAAAATTAGGATTGTCTCCAAATCAATTTGAGGCGAATGATGTAACAGTAGATTTTTTCGGATACAACGTGTCACCAAGTGTTTTATACTCCCTTGTCATTTCTATATCCTTTATGTTTGTCAGCTTTCTATCTCCTATCTTATCTGGAATTGCAGATTATACTGGGAATAAAAAAGCATTCTTGAAATTCTTCTGTTATTTTGGTGCTTTTTTTTGTTGCACCTTGTTTTTGTTTGACGCCAACTATATGGAGCTAAGTATGCTCTCTGTCATGCTCGCTTCTATTGGCTTTTGGTGCAGCCTTGTTTTTTACAATGCCTTTTTACCCGAAATTGCGCCACTTGAAGAACAAGACAATATCTCTGCAAGAGGATTTATTATGGGTTATATTGGAAGCATTATTTTGCTCATAATTTGTCTGGCAATGATCATGGGTGTTGGCGCACATTTGACCAAATATAGTTTTATACTCGTTGGTTTATGGTGGGTCATTTTTGCGCAACGTACCTATCGCGTCTTGCCGAGCAACCCTTATAAAAAGAAACCTGAAGCAGACTATATCTGGAAGGGGTACAGAGAGCTTAAACTGGTATATAAAGAATTCATGCAGACAACTCGTCTCAAAAAATATTTATACGCTTTTTTCTTTTTCAATTCAGGCGTACAAACAGTAATGTTA
>CESA01103089.1_pt1 | contig 12374 bp, 6 predicted proteins | sample 531061 | NCBI WGS metagenome assembly CESA01 (sample SAMEA2621254, study PRJEB7988) | marine metagenome | biome: marine biome (ENVO:00000447); feature: surface water layer (ENVO:00002042); material: "saline water (ENVO:00002010), including plankton (ENVO:xxxxxxxx)" | depth 5 m
TCGTGCTCTGGCAAACGGGCACCCGGCAGATCATTCGAATGAGCGCTCAACCGAGCCGGAGGGTGGCTTGTTGGGCTTATCTGAGTGGGAGCAGGACTTTCTCGCTGGCTCTGATTCTGACCATACCGATAGCGACATTGAGTAATCTTTTTGTTTGTATTTCGTTGTGGTTGTTGTGAACGGTGTCGAGTGTGCGCATGTACCATGTTCTTGTTCATGTTCCGAAGTTGATGTTCAACGTTGTAATACGTGTCACTACAACTTGGCAAACACAATTGTATACGTACGTACGTGTTACCGGAGAAACCTAGGTACTGTAACGCACGTGTGCTCGACGCGTTCAAAAATCAAATCGCATTAAAATCTACGAATTCGAATTGCTTTATTGAGGCTGGCGTGAGATTTTAGGGCCGTCCTTCTTGACGAGTCTCCGCCAAGCGCTAAGCGTGGGCTCCGTGTATCCATTCGGCTGTGAGACCCCTTTGTAGATGAGCTCGAGGGCACATTGATAGGCGGCACTGGCTTCGAGAGTGGCTGCCTTGTCGTCCTTTGCACTTCCCGCCATGGGGGTGTACGTGCCATCTCCACTGTTCTGCTCGTCGACGACGCTTGCCATGCGTTGCATGGTGGTGTGAAGCTGCTCGTCGCTGATGAGCCCATGCTGCAACCAATTGGCAAGCAGCTGGCTCGCGATGCGCAGTGTAGCACGATCCTCCATCAAGCCGACCCCTTGGAGATCAGGCACTTTGGAGCAGCCGACTCCTTGATCGACCCAACGCACAACGTAGCCCAAGATGGCTTGCGCATTCAGATCGAGCTCTGCCTGGACTTCTTCAACACCGAGCGGCCGTTGGAGCAGCGGCAGCTGCAGCAGCTGCTCCCAGAGCGCCTCGGCCTCGACCTGGGTGCGCCCTGAGGCGATCTCATGCTGGCGCTGCGCGACGTGTGTGCGCATGTAATGAAGCGCATGCAGCGTTGCCGCTGTGGGCGACGGCACCCAGGCGGTGGTTGCGCCAGCCTCAGGGTGTGCACCTTTGACTGCCATCATCTCTGCCATCGCATCGGGCATTGCCCACATGCCCTTGCCAATCTGCCCATGGCCAGGCAGGTTGATTGCCAGTCCGACGGCAACGTTGTGGCCCTCGTAGCCCTGGAGCCACGGCGTCGCCTTCATCTCCCCTTTGGGCACCATCAGCCCCGCATGCATCGAACTGTGGATCTCGTCGCCGGTGCGGTCGAGGAAGCCCGTGTTGATGAAGGCGAGGCGTTCACTCGCGGCTCGCAGCGACTCGGAGAGATTGAGCGAGGTGCGACGCTCCTCGTCCATGATGCCCAGCTTGACCGTGTTGTGCGGCAGCCCGAGAGCTTGCTCGACGCGCTCAAAGAGCTCAACCGTGAAGGCCACCTCCTCTGGCCCATGGAGCTTTGGCTTGACTACGTAGACGCTGCCGTGCTTGGAGTTTGGATGGCGCGAGGCGCCGCGCAGCGAGGGTATCGCCGCAAGCGTGGTCACCATCGCATCGAGAAAGCCCTCAGGCACAGGCTGCCCCTGCATGCTCACAGCGTCCGTGTACACGTGCATGCCAACGTTGCGAACGAGCAGCACCGAGCGGCCGCTGAGGGTGATGTCGCTCCCGCCACCAGCCCTGCGGTACGTGCGGTCCTCGTTGAGCGTGCGCTTGATGACGACGCCATTCTTGTTCAACTCGGCCGTCAGGTCGCCGCGCATCAGCCCCGCCCAATTCTTGTAGACGCGCGCCTTGTCGGCGCCGTCGACCGCGGCGACAGAGTCCTCACAATCACAAATCGTTGAGAGAGCCGATTCGAGCACGAGATCGCAGAGACCAGCACGGTGTGTGGAGCCCACAGGATGCTCGGGGTCGATGTGCAGTTCCAGGTGGAGCCCATGCCGCTCGAGTAGCACCGTTTTGAGAGAGCCGTCCGTGCGGCTCTCGTACCCCTTGAAGGCCGCGTGACGCGAGAGTCGTGTGTCGTGGCCATTTGCAAGGCGCAGGCGCAACCGCTCACCCTCGCCGAGATCGAAGCCGATGACCTCGCTGTACCGATCGCCCTTCTCGAGAGGGAAGAGCTCGTCGAGCAGCGCCTCGCACGCCTCGAAGACCCGTGTGCCGCGCTTGGGGTTGAAGGAGGCGCCACGTTCGGCACCATCCGTCTCAGGAATCACGTCAGTGCCGTAGAGGGCATCCATCAGCGAGCCCCAGCGCGCGTTGGCGGCGTTGAGCGCATAGCGCTCGTTGTCGATGGGAACCACGAGCTGTGGACCCGCGAGCCAACCGATCTCTTGGTCCACGTTGGCAGTGCGAATCTTGAATGGCGGCCCCTCTTTGACGAGGTAGCCAATCTCGGAAAGCATCGACTTGAACGCGTCCGCATCTTGGATGGCACCCGGTGAGCTCTTGTGGAAGGTGTCGAGCTCGCCCTGGAGCTCGTCGCGGCGGGCAAGCAGACCCTTGTTCCTCGGCCCGAGCTCCGTGATCAGCTCCTCCATGCTACGCCAAAACTTGGCGGCGTCGACTTTTGCGTCGTAGGCAATCTCGTTGACAACCTCATGAAGCTCAGCGTCGACTGCCAGGCCCCAGACGTGCACCGGTGGTTGCGACTTGGTCATACCGGGAGTGACAGTGGTGCGAAAAAATGCCGGACGTTGCGCCGTGGCGACCGCGCGCGGGGCCGCCCGGGCGCAGAGACGACTCAGCATCTGCAAAACAAGGGGATGGGTTTTTGCATTTTTTGCATGCAATTGGAAGGCAGGTTACATCTTGATATTTGTCTAGATCGATGCAGAGAATCGCCACACTGCACAAGGAGGGCTAGTGATGCCGATGACCGCTGTTGCTTTGCGGTCATGGCGGATAGACGGAGCCCAGTTGTGCTGAGAACCTAGATGTGTGTGGATGCCTGTTAAGCTTCGTGAGAGTACGAATGGCTACGCGATAAGACGCCGGCAATCTCACGCCTCGTCGGGCTGCCGCTCTCGCAGTGGGCTGCTGCCGCTCTTGCACTGGGCTGCTGCCGCTCTTGCACTGGGCTGCTGCCGCTCTTGCACAGGGCTGCTGCCGCTCTTGTACTGCCTGCTTTATATGGAGCCTGTACAAGGCAGCGGCGGAGCTGTGAAGACGTGGCTGGATCCTGGGCGATGCGCGCACACGGCGTCTGGCATGAGTACAGTGCGCAGTTGCGACACGCGCAAATGCAGGCAGGTTGAGGACAAGCCGATGCTGCTGGCGGCCAATCAACCTAAAGGCAAGCGGACTGGCGTCGCAAAGCCTTTGGCTTTTTGACGAAGCTTTATCCTAGGTAAAGGTGTCGACACAATGCCGACGTCGCGTCCGCTGCTGCTGGCGACTGGGGTGGCGACGGTGGCGGGGTGGGGTCTCGGGTGGCTGTACCGGCGGGTGCGTCTGCGCCGCAACCCTGGGCGCGTACTCCGCGCCTCCTTCCAGCAGACGATGCTTCGCGTCAAAGATCCGAAGAAGAGCCTTCAGTTTTACGGATTCCACTTTGGCATGCGGCTCGTGCACAAGTACGACTTTCCGCAGTGGAAGTTCTCGCTCTACTTTTTGGAGCGGCCGCGCAATGAGGCCGTGACGCTTATTCCGAGAGCAGGAACTTTGGAGTCGGAAGATTACCTGTGGAATATGGAGGGCACCGTGCTGGAGTTGACGCACAACTGGGGGAGCGAGAAGGATGACGACTTCGAGGTCTGGTCGGGGAACGAGGGGAACGATGTCGAGGACACGAGCTCCCCACTGTACCGTGCCGACGTGACGCGCGGCTTCGGTCACGTTGCGTTCAACGTGCCCGACGTGTACGAGCTCTCAGGCCATCTCGAGCGTGCGGGAGTTCCATTCCAAAAAAAGCCTGACGAGGGGCGTATGAAGGGCCTCGCGTTCGCACTCGACCCCGACGGCTATTGGATCGAGCTCGTCAAACGCCCCGACGAGAACTTCCCCGAGATGACTAACCTCTCGCAGACGATGCTCCGTGTGAAAGATGCCAAAGCGTCAGTCGACTTCTACACCAAGTTGCTCGGCATGGACCTCGTGCGCTCGACCGACTACGGATCGTTCAGCAATCACTTTCTGGGCTCGCTCAGCGACGAGGAACGCCGTCGCGCGCCCGACCCCACCTCGGCCGAGGCGCGCGATTTCGTTAAAACGCTCTGGCGTCCGCTTCTCGAACTGACCCACAACCACGGCACGGAGCACGACGAGAGCTTCCACGTGCACGACGGCAACAGTCCGCCGGCACTGGGTTTTGGCCACATCGGATTTCTCGTAGACGACCTCAACGCCATGTGCAGCGTGATGGTGGCGCGAGGAGTGCGCTTCCACAAGTTGCCTTCCGAGGGCGCAATGGACAACCTCGCCTTCGCCATCGATCCGTCAGGGTATCGAGTCGAGTTGGTGGAGAGGGGGGCCTCCTTCGCTGGCGTGTGCTCCAACTTTTGATTAAGCGCTTATTAGTAGGGTATCGCGTTGAGCTGGTCGAAAGGGGGGGCTCCTTCGCTTGCGTGTGCTCCAACTTTGAATACGTTGCCGTTAATTAGTTGAGTTGGTGGAGAGGGCGGCCTCCTTCGCTGGCGTGTGCTCCAACTTTTGATCAAACGGTGATTACTGACGGCCTCACAATTAGATACTCATACTGTGGAGCGAGGTAACCTTCTTGGCGGGCTTGTGCCCCGGCTTTGAATTTTAATCAAGCGGTGATTACCGACGGGTCATCATTGTCATCGAATTAATCTGCATGTACAAAGTGAAAGTCTCACGTCTATTTCTATTACGTGCTCGTGAGTCGTGGTCTCGTGGAACCGTTTGGTAGTGCGTTCTAACGTACGTCGTCAGAGTCGTGAGAGTCGCAGTAATAGTATTGAACAATAATCTTCCAGATAATTTCACCCCCCTCATGCCCTCATGGCTGCTGGGGATCTGGTTGTTGTTGTTGAGGATCATGGAGATCTAGTGCCTAGTGGTACCCCTTCTGATGCTGCCTAAGTGAAGGTGCCCTCCACGGGTTCCCGTGTGTTGTTGGTGTCTGTTCTCTGTTGGCTTGTCTTTTTCTCCTGGCGTCAGTATAAGGGTATTCTTTCCCCGTTCATTTTTGTATATATTACATGGAACAGTATAACTCTACAACTACAAATGCACACAGCTAGGTACGTTACTTAGTAGTCTGAGTACTGCAGGCTGACACAGTGACAGTGCATTCCATTACTAGAACTGAGACCCACTCGTGCTCTAGCACCAACGCTGCGTGACACTGGCATTAAGAAGGCCGGCCTGCTCCAGCGTGGCGCTCTCATCCAGAATCGCTTTTGGCGGGAAGCCAGCCTGTAGCACGTAGGGGCGCGGCGCTTCCCCAGCGGCATGCAACGCGATTTCGACGAGCACTTTGACGTCGAGCACCGTGTGGCTATGGTTGAGCCGAAGGCGCTGCGGCGCGGCCGATCCGGCAAATCGAACTTGCATCTCTGTAGTGGGCATTGAGCCGTCCGCTTCGGGGGCAGCGCGTCCCGCATGTGGCCATTCGCTCCCTGCTGGACCGTCCTCTGGCGGCGTGGTGGTCTCTGTGACACTGGTGGAGCCTAGCGAGCGACCCTCCCCACTGAAGGGCAGTGGTGCTGAGGAGCGCGCGGCTGATTCAGTCGCCGATCTTGCCGATGCGGCCAACTTCTTTGCAGCCTCTGCCGGGAACTTCTGCTTACGGAGGTCTCCAACCTGGATCTCGACTGGCCGTGGGCGCTGTGCACAATAGGAGGAGGAGCACATGACCAAAACAAAAGCACGTGCGTCGGCGCAGTTTGCGGTGAGAGAGGCGCTCGCGCAGGCTGGGAGGAGTAGGGGTACGAGGAAGTGGTACACACCGGCGTCCCAGTGCTCAGGTCGATCTCGCGAAGCTCGAGTGGAGGGATGCCACGCTGCAGGTCACTCATGAACTGCGCATTCTCGGCATAGCTCCTCAGCTCAGGAACGGACATCATGCCTTCGGGCGGTTGAGCGCTGCGCGTGTCGTTGAGAGTGGCGAGGCCCGTACGACGAGGTGCGGCAGGGGAAGGCGTGGGCACGGCTGCCTCCTCTGCACTCACATCTGCGGGATGGGGAATCGCACAGATCTAATCAAGTGGGCTCGGAGGGGCGTAATCTACTCTCATCTCGAGATGTCAACATCCGAGTACTTCCCGGCAAGAAACGATGACACACCTTCAACGGTGAAGCCATTGGCCCAGAAGATGACCCGTACGCTCTTTGCTTTGATCGGCGGCCCAGTCTCCTCCGGCTCATCAGCAGCGTCAGCGGAGTCGGCGGCAGCATCGCCCGAGGAGCCAAGCGTGCGGCCAGCTCCCCACCGAACTCCTCCCTCCTCGCCGCCCTCAGACCTGGCGTTCTTGAGGAGATTGGAGACGAGATCAGCAGCCATGTCAGCCAGACCGCCCGCCTCCGACCCAGGCACGCTCCCTCCCGCAGAAGAGTCCATGGCGGCAGCAGAGTCGCCGTCTCCATCCTCTCCGTGGTCGCTGTCGCCGTCATCTCCCTCGAAGAAGAGGGCCACGGCGGCGTCCAGGTCGTCATTGCACGCAGCGAGCATGCGCTCAGCTGTTGCGGCGTCACTCCCAGTCAGCTCGCAGAAGGTCTTCGTCGCTGCCGGAGCCTCGGGCTCGTCGGAGGTCTCCGCCATACTTTTCGGCAAAGTCTCACTTTATCATAAGATAAGCCCCCGTCAGTGTTTCTTTTCCCCCCGCCCCAGGCCGAAGTAAGCGTCCCGAGCGTCTCAGTCGAGCAAGATGTCGTTCGCGGACCGTGAGTTCTTTGACCCGGCGCGGGTCATGGAGGCGGCCTACGACCGCCACGGTGCATCTGATGGCCGTACCGTCGCAGACAGCAGCAGCGTGGATGGATCGATGGACTTTCTTAAGCAAGCTGTTGACCTGGGGGTGAGCAGAGCCTGCATGCGCAGTCACCGCCCTCTGGCTATCTAGGACCTGCCTGACGGGATTCGCTTGTGTGTGTGCACGCAGACGTCCATCATGGCCGTCGCTTTCGAGGGGGGAGTTGTTCTCGGCGCCGACTCGCGTGTCTCCACAGGTGTGTGGTGCACTGCTGTCAGCAGCGCTCTCTAGCATCTCTCTACCACCTTTCTCTACCACCTCTCTACCGTCCCTCTACCACCTCTCCACCACCTCTCCACCACCTCTCTACCATCTCTCTACCACCTCTCTACCATCTCTCTACCATCTCTCTTCCCCCACGGCCACTTGCCTCAAGTGCACGCAGCCGAAGGGCCCGGTGCGAACCCTGCCACCCTCACCTGACTGCAGGCGTGTACATCTCCAACCGAGTGTCGGACAAGATCACTGCCGTCGACGAGCGCATCTTTTGCTGCCGCTCCGGCTCGGCGGCAGACACGCAGGCTGTCTCCGACTATGTGCGTTACTTCCTCGATTCGCACAGGATGGAGTACGGACGCGCGCCCAAGGTGGCCACTGCCGCCAGGTTCTTCCAGCAAATGTGCTACCAAAACAAGGACATGCTGACAGCGGGCATCATCATTGCGGGTTGGGACGAGATGAAGGGCGGGCAGGTCTTTGCGCTGCCGATCGGAGGCGCGCTGATGGAGCGCCCCTATGCTACTGGAGGCTCGGGCTCAACCTACATCTATGGCTTCTGCGACGCCTACTTCAAGCCCGGCATGAGCAAGGAGCAAAGCGAGGAATTCGTCACAAAAGCACTCAGCCATGCAATGGCACGAGACGGTTCCTCTGGCGGTGTCATCCGCCTCGCTGTCGTGACCAAGGAGGGCGTCGAGCGCAAGTTCGTCTCGGGCAACAAGCTGCCGTACGGGCCCTTGTAGGCCTCCGAAGAAGCGCGCGTATCTTTTCATTGGCGTGGCGGAATCGTCATGGTTCGCGCGACACGCCGCTCGTAGATGGGCTCGGCACCACGGCCCCATCAGCCACCTCGACCTGGAGCCTAAATGTTTGTCTTTAGCTCTAAGCCAGGCGACGTGTCACCACCAATCGCGTCAAAGTTTGCAAAGGTCAATCACGGGTCTGCGCCCTCGTAGCAGCAGTGTCGAGTGTGTACATACCCATGGCCATGCACAGTATATTTTAAAATAATTGTCATAGGGGGTTCCTAATAAAAATAATTGTTCTATTTCTATCTTTAGGAACCTAGGAACCGTAATTTTAATTTAAATAGTTAGATATTTATATATATATTTATATTAATATAAATATTAATATAAAATATTTAAATATTAATTAAATATAATATATTAAATTAAATAGTATAAGTATTTAATATTATATTTTATATTATCATAAATTAAAATTATTAAAATTAAAATATTTATAATAATATTTATAGGTCCTATACGTATAATATAAATATATATACATGCACGATTGCCGATGCAAACTTCAACTAGGTCTGGCCTCGACGGGCTACGGACCTCGTACAGCGACACACACAATTGACCGTGTGTCCAATGGTGAAACTCGCGGGACTCAAGAGCCTACGATTGGAAGCACGCAGTTGGTGTACCGTAGTGGCGTGGCGATGGGAAGGATTGGGCCGGGGGGCAGCCATAGGCTCCTGGGCGATTGGCCTCGTCCTAGGAGCTGGCACCGATGGTGAAGGCAGCAGGGTCGATGGCAATGCTCTTGGTCTGATTCTGCGTCTTGTACACTCCGACCAGGCGGTCAGCCAGCTCGAACATGTTGTTGCGCAGAGAAATGATAATGAACTGGGCGTTGCGCGTGCGCTCCTTGATGTAGTTGCCCACTATGCTCACGTTGCGGAAGTCTAGTGCCGCATCGATCTCGTCCATAACATACAACGGCGTGGGCTTGTAGTGGTGCAATGCAAACACGAGCGCGAGCGACGAGAGCGTCTTCTCTCCGCCAGACAAGTTGGCAATGTTCTTCCACGACTTCTTGGGGGGGCGGACGCTGAAGACGATGCCCTCAGTGAAGGGATCAAGCGAGTCGACCAGCTCAAGCTCGGCATCACCTCCGAGCGTGATCATCTGATACATCTCCTTGAGGCGCATCCCGATGATACCGAAGCCCTTCATGAACTCGGCAAGGCGCAGCTTGCGTAGCTCCTCGTAGGCAAGTCGTTGGCCGTCGCGCTGTTCCGTGACCGTGTCAAAGTCTTGTTGCCGCGTGCGCCGCTCCGTCTCGCGCTTGTAGTACTCGGCAATGACGCTCAGGTTGGGGTTCATTGCTTGGATGGCCTCCTCAAGCTGCGTGATGTCTGCCTGCAGCTCCTTCAAGTCGAGACTGACCAGCTCCTCCTCGGTGAGCTCAGGCAGCAGCGTAGAGCTCTGCCCCGAGCCATCCTCCTCGGCAGCACCGGTAAGCGTTGCGGACGCGGAGGCGGTTTCGCGGAGTGCCTTGAGCTTGTGCGACCAGTGCTTGGCCTTCTGTTGATGATCCTTGGCCGCCCTACCTTGATCTTCGATCTGCGCGTTGAGCTCCACCTCCACCGTGCGCACCTTGGCGACGACGCTCTTGAAGGCCTCGTACTCATCTTGCATACCCTTGAGCGCCTCCTCCTGGGTGTTGAGATCAGCCTGGCATTGCTCGAATTGCTGCATGACGCCGTAGGCCTCGTCCTCGAGCGTCTTGAAGTGCGCCTTGGTCTTCTCCGCCTTCTGCTCCAGCTCGCCGATGGCAGCTTCCTGCTTGGTCATCGAGGTCTTGAGTTTCTTCTCTGCGGCGGCGCGGCTCTCCGCGTCAACCTTGGCTTTGGTCACGCTCTGTTGAGTGCCGGCCAGCTGCTCGCCGAGGGTCTCGACCTTGCTCTTCTGGGCACGCAGCTTGATGCCACCGACCGCCAAAACTTGCTCCTGCAGATCGGCAAGAGCTGCATCGGCCTTGGAGACGACCTCTTGCTGCTTTTGCCCTTCACGCTGCAGCTCGCGGAGCTCCTCCTGGAGCTGCTCCTTCCTGGCGTTCTCGTCGTCGGTGAGCTGGCCGGCACCTCGGGTCTGCTTGACACGCTGCTCAAAGGCCGCCTTCTGCTCCGCAGCGGCATCGAGCTGCATCGAGAGCTTCTTGAGAAGCGTCCTCTGCTTGCTCACCTCCTTTTGGAGCTTGCGCTCATTCTCCTGGTCCGCGGCGCGCGATGCACGCAGCTCGTCGAGTTCCTTGGAGGCGCTCTCGGCGCGGGCGCGAAGCGCGGCGAGCTCCTTCTCGCTCAGGGCCTCTTTGGCGCCCTTGGCACCCATGCGGCCGACCATGGGCTTGCCACCGCCCTCCATGGTGCCGCTCGCGTTGATGACGACGCCGTCCGTCGTCACCACGCGCCACCGCTTGGTGCCGCCCGTGGCGATCTGACTGGCGAGCTGCTTGTCTTCGCACACGAGGGTGTCAGCCAGTGCATAGTAGAAGGCCACCCGGTGCTCCGGATCGTCGCACTTGACGAGGTCAAAGAGGCGTTGCGAGCCCTGAGGCGCCTTGATGGGGTTCATGCGCTCGCGCAGGTGCTGCTGCCGGTCCAAGGCGATGAATGTGCACACACCGAGCTGCTGCTTGCGGAGGAGTTCGACGCACTGCTGCGCGGCGTTCGTGTCAGCCACGACAACGTGATCAAGCGGACCGCACGCAGTCGAGATGGCCACGTCAAACTCGGGCGCGATGCTACCGAGAGCTCCGAGGCGGCCAATGACGCCCGGGATGGCTCCCTTGGCCTTGGCCTTCATGAGCGCATCGAGTTGGCCGGAGCGCGTGGATGAGGTCGAGCGCGAGGCGTTGCCCTCCTCATGGCGCGCACGAGCGACGCGCTGCTCCTCGACGAGAGCTGCCTCGCGCTGCTGCGAAGGGGCCTTGCGCGCCTCGATGGCCTCGAGCTCCTTGGTGTTGGTCTCCAAGGCGCCCTTGCACAAGTCGAGCTCCTGGCGCGAGCGCTCGACGGTCTCGTCATGGTTGCGAAGGTCCTGCTCGGCATTCTGCAATGCGGTGGCACCGCCACTCACCTTGTCCGTGAGCAGCTGGATCTCGCCCTTTGCGAGCTGCTCGCGCGACTGCAGCGCAGTGAGCGCTTGCGCTTTCGGCTCGCGCTCAGCCTGCTTCGCTTCGATCTTCTTGCGCAAAGGCTCCGTCGTGCTCTTGAGGCCGTCATACATGGCCTCGAGGTCCTTCTCGGCTTCCTGGATCACCTTGGTGAGCGTCTGCTCCTCCTCCTCCAGCCTGGGGATGTCGGCTTGCAGCGTGGACACCTCGTGCTGCAGCGTGGAGAGCTTCTTGGCATCCTTCTCGAGAGCGGCCTGCGCCTTCTTGAGCTGCGTCTTCTGGTGCTTGAGCTCCTCGCGGTTCTTGATGTCCTCGCGCTCAAAGGCCTGGAACTCGGTGCGGCTCTTCTCGAGCTGGGCTGCCACCTTGTCGTGCTCCTTTTTGCCCTTCTTGTACGCCTTCTCGAGCACGGACAGCTGGTCGACATTCTCCTTCGCCTTGCTCTTCTCGTCCTGCAGGCGTGCCTGAAGCTCATCGCGCTTGGCCTCGGCGGCCTCGATGATCTCCTGGCACTCTGCCATGTTCTTCTGGTAGAAGGCCGACTGCCTCTCGTGCAGCTGCGACTCCGCGCGCATATAGGCGTCCGCCTCCGCCTTGCGCTCCTCGAGCTCGCCCATCTGCTGCTCGACCGCCTTGAGCGAGTTGAGCTTGGTGGCGCGCTGCTCGTTGAGCTCCTCGATGGCCTTGTGCGCCTCGTTAATCGGCTCCACGTGCTTGTTCGAGCCGATGATGTCCTCGAGGTACTCGAGCAGACCGTCCTCGTGAGGGCTCGGCGCCTTTGGCTTCATCATCGCAATCTGCTCAACCTCGCCCTGGAGGATGAGGAAGCGGTTGTGGTCGAGGTCGATGCCGCGCTTCTTGAGAAGCTTAGTCACGTCTCCAAAGTTCGACGTCTTGCCGTCAACGGAGTAGCGCGAGGAGCTGTCACGACGTGCCTCACGCGACACGACGAGCTCGCTGCCTTCGACGACAGTGTAGCTGCCGTCAGGCTGGTCAATGATGTCTTGGAAGTGAACGGAGACCTGGCAGTGCTGCAGGTCTGGATGCTGATCGGAGCTGTGGATGAGCTCCGCCAACTTGCTCTGCCGCATCTGCTTGGCGCGCCAGCCGAACACAAAGAGCATTGCGTCGATGACGTTCGACTTGCCGCTGCCATTGGGCCCGACCACAGAGGTCATGTTCTGATTGAACGGACCAATGGTGATGGCGCCAGCGTATGACTTGAAGTTCTCAAGCACCATCTTTGAGATCATCAAGCGCGGGCCGCCCTCCACGGGCACCAGCTGCTCCTCTGGCTCTGCCATTGCGACGGCCGGAGCGATTTTCAAGATAGCCG
>CESA01146149.1_pt1 | contig 12184 bp, 11 predicted proteins | sample 531061 | NCBI WGS metagenome assembly CESA01 (sample SAMEA2621254, study PRJEB7988) | marine metagenome | biome: marine biome (ENVO:00000447); feature: surface water layer (ENVO:00002042); material: "saline water (ENVO:00002010), including plankton (ENVO:xxxxxxxx)" | depth 5 m
CATCTTTTGCTTCAGAAAAGGATAATTTACTACAAGAGCATGTTGTTAACATAAAAATAAGAGTACCTAAAATAAGGCATAATAATATAATTTCTAATCTCAAAGTTTGACCTAATAGTTTTAATTCCATTATATACATAATTAATAGATTAAAAAATGATTAAAGAGATAATAAATTAGGAAGTTCATTTGTTAAAAATCCATCTAACGCGCCATTATAATCACAAAACATATGTCCATTAATTTCAAACTTACCTTTATCCGTAATTAAATGATACAATTTTTTTGATGATTTTGATATTTTTTTAGGGATTTGATTATTTAAGGTATGTAAAATTCCTAAATTTGAATTAAATATTTGCAGATTTGGTGCTCCATTAATTTCAATATTATTATTAAAATAATATGTATAATTATCAATATCATTACCTTGAATTTCAACAATACCTAAAACTATTTCATTGTTCTTAAGCTTATCTAATAGTTTTATATCACTTATTTTTTTAAATGTTCCATTACTTAATTCTATTTTTGTTTTTTTATGAAATCCACTTTCAAGATTTTTATGAATAAACTGTGTACTATTTACATATTTTTCAGAAATATGTTTTTTACAATTACTTCTTAATTCATTTAATTCACTTTTTGTTAACTCATCCCAATCAGTAAAAATAATATTGTTTAATGTAATGTATTTCGTGTTAGTACTAAAACAATAGATAATAGGTTCAGAGAAATTATTTAATTTTACTGCATTTGGATGATCAGAAACTGGTATTAATTTTCTTTTATAAATTACTTTGTGTTCACCACTGACAATAATATTGTTTAAATTATACATTGTATGTCCTTTTGCATTTATTTTCATTACTGCTGTGACTACAGAATCATCAGATAAAATAGTTCCTATTTTAAGATCTTCAATTAAAATATTACCTTGATTTGTAGGTATTAATGTATTTTTAGAAAAACATCCTGGTTTAGCTGGAATACCCGGCAAAGATAAGTCAAAAGCACGTCGTAATGCATCACCAATCATTGCCAATGGAATTGCTATTGCAACAAAAATAATTGTCATAGCAATAGCCATACCCCATGTAACAGGGATTGACCAGAAAGCAATAACCATTGCTGCAAGAATAATTAATAATAATACAACAAACTCAAAAAATGCTCCAACAGCTGATTTCATAGTATAATATGTACCGATACCAACATACAATCCAGAAGCTAAAATACCCTGAATTTTTCCAAAAAGATCATTAATGCTCATAAACATTTTTTGAAGGGGTATCATAATATTTAATATTTGTCCCATTAAGTTTTCAGCAATAGCCATTATTTTACGTCTTATTCTATCAAACATCTCTCTAATTGCATTTATAGCTTGTTTAATCATATTGAATATAACAAGCATAAATTCAACAAATAAATTAATAGGTAACAAAAAGAACCCAGTAATTTGTTGAAGAATACCTTGTGTACAAAAAGCAAAGTTATCATTTGTAAATTGAAAAGCCGAAACATCTGGGGGAGGATTAATTAAACCTGCAAATGGCATAACACCTGGACTACAACGTTGATTTACCCAGTCATCTTGAATCGGTTTCATATTTATCAAAACATTAAAATATGATATTAATAAAAAGAAAACTATTATGGTAAAACCTGTAACAAATAACGAACCTCCGTATTTTTCAGTGAATCCTGCGTCTGTGTATAATGAATTTAATGATTTGAATATATTTGCCATACCTATATTGTGTTTGGAAAATATAAAAGTAATAAATTACTTAAGATTTGCAACCATTTCAGGAGTATCATCATAATCCCAGAATATATGGTCTCCAATATGAACTTTATTATCAGATGTTATCAAGCAGGAAAGTTCTTTTGAGTTTTTATCGCTTATTGAAGCATGTTTGTAATTTCGTACATAGTCAAATTTTGTACCATTAAATACTAAATGTGTTCCTGTAACATAGATTGATTCTTCATTCTCTCCATTCTTTATTTCATATAATTTATTTGCATAAGTTAAATTATCATGTAATGTATTCTTAATTTTCAATGTGCCAAGGACTGTGCTTCCATTTTTTAATACATCTCCTAAATTTAAATCTTTCATTTTGACTAATTTATTATTTTTCAATTTCAAAGTTGTATCTGGATGAAAGCATAGTGCACGCAACATACCACCTGGTGGACCATTCCATAAACCTTTCATGGTTTTTATTGTTCCATCTAACATAAACATCATAGTTGCCATAATACCTGTTAGTTTTCCAACTAAATCAATAATACTAATAGTCACTTTTTGAAATTCGATCATAATATTTAAAAAGATTCCGTATATAGATTCAATTATGTTTTGAACAAATGTTCTTACAAAATGAAACATATAACGAATTGCATTAATAGCTTTTTCAAATTTTTTGGCTAAAGTGCCCATAATTGAAAGAGAATAATTTACAGGCATTAAAAGGTAATCCATAAAACTTGTTTGCATATTTTGTACACAGTATGTAAAATTCCCAACCGGATCGATATTTCCTAATGACTGTGAGAAAGGCATAACTGCAGGATTACATCTATGTACAGGCCAATTATCTTTTATATTTTGTATATTTACTACTAATACATTGAATGTTAATAATCCAATAAAAACTATAATAATTAATAATGTTAAACCAATATCAGATGATCTCATATTAAATTATATTGTTATTTTATATTTTATAATAATCATTAAATATAAAATGCATTTTATCTAAACATGTTATAAATTATCTTCTCTCAATACTTGATAATTGTATGTTTCATCATCTTCGTTATTTTTGTATTTTTGGGCAAAATTTATTGTACTATGAGTTGATTTGATTGAAATCTCTTGATCAGATATCCAATTACAATTATAGCACTCATATACTTCTTTTGAACTTGGATGAAACGCTTTTAAAGGGCGTTTTGTAGGAATAAATGTCTGTAATAATAATCTATTTTCACTATCTTTATTTCTCATGTATTGTTCTGCAGGCGTACTTGAATGTATAAATCTTCTATTGTTAAATATTGCAAGGTCATTCTTTTGCCACTGAACACTTATCCTATAAGGTAATACATGTTTATTCATAAACATTTTAATCCATTTCCTTGAATCATCGACGTTCCATCCCACAACTTTTTCAAAAAAAGATGGCATTATTAATATTCTTGGTTTTTCAATATCATTTTCAGGAGCAAATAAAATAGGTACAAGATTATTTCCCTCAAATTCTTCATATTTTTCTAATCTATTAATTCCTGCATAATCTTGTTTTACGTTATCTGTAATAAATTTACGTCTGTTAATTTCAAGTAATATATTTTTACATGCAATCTTTTCTCTTTCGTTTAAATTTTCGTATACTGTTTCACCTGATATAAAATCAGTGTCACCTCCTATTAATGGTTGATGTACAATATAAAATCCTGTAACAACATTTAATAACTTATAATCGTGAGCTAATAAATCAGAATGCCAAATATAATTTGTTTTAAAGGGTCCATAAGGTTCAATTTGAATATTTTTAATATTATGATAGTCATTTAAATTAATATAACCTCGTGGAGCAACATGTTTACAATTTGGAAATTGATCAAAAGGTTGTAACATTTGATGTTGATATTTATCAGGTTGATTTATTGCTTCTACATCAGCATCATCGTCAAAATTAGATGTAAATTTAATAAAATCTTCTGGAGCAACATCTTTTATATCCTTAAAAATTAGTAAAGGGTGTCTAATAAAATCAGCTTTCAGTTTATTGATAGTTTTATCGTCAATTGTTTTGATATCATTTATACCTCTTACATAAGCAATTCTATTTTCAAGAGGATGGGATATTAATTTATATGATGTTATACAATTAATAAATGCTAATAAAATATAAATTCTTAAATACATAACTTATATTATATAAGAAGGACTAATTTTTATATATTTATAATTAATATATAAATTAATAACTTATCTTTTTTTATTTGTTCGTTTTTTACGTGTAACTTTTCTTTTTTTTCGTAAAGATTTTCTCTTTCGTGTAGTTCTTTTTTTTCGGTATGATCGTTTTTTTCCACCTTTTCTTTTAGAACAACCAATTTGAGAAGTATTTTTTCTTCTTCGTCCACCACCTTTACCAACTTTACTATCAAATTCGGCATTTGCAGCAGATGTTGTTAGTGTACCAGTTCCTTGTGTAGTGTTTGCATTTGCATCAACAGGTCCTACTGGGTCAGCGATTGCTGTAGGCTGAGGAACTATAATTTTACCTGGTGGAGGTTGATCTCCTCTCCCTCCTCTATATTTTCTTTTTCTATATCCTGCCTTTTGATTGTTAATTGCATTTTGTTCATTTGCTGCATTTGTATTTTTCATTAGTGCACTTTCTTGAGGTGTTTTTGCTCCTGGTTCTAATCCATATTGTTTCACAGAAGGTATTGATTTAGAAGTATCCACTGGCATAATATAATATATAATGCGATAAAAAATATAATTTTATATATCATTTAAATTAAATGAATAAAGAACAAAAACAACAACTTCAAAAAATGATAGAAGTAAATTCTGTTCAAGATAATACAGAATTAATTAGAGAATCTAAAAATAGTGAAAAAATTATTAGTGATATTCAAACAATGATGATATTAAAAAAACGCCATGGATCATTAAGTAACGACTCAGCAGAAAAACAAGAATTATTTGAAAAAGAATGTAGTTTTTTGTATAACAATTTCAAATATTTGTACGAAAAGATATACAAAGACCAATTGGATTTACACATATTAAACTACATGTTACAAATTTTAGCTAAAATTGAAACTCGTGAATTAGATCAACACACGGCTTCTTTTGAAATTGGTAAATTTTTAAAAGAAGTCTATGTTGATACAGCAATCTATGATGATAAAAAAGAAGTAAAACAAATAAAATGGGGCGATTACAAATTAATGACTAATTTTAAAAATAATTGAAATCATAATAAAGACAAGGTATATTTATAGATAAATGACGCGGTTAGTAATAGTAGAATCTCCTGCAAAATGTGCAAAAATAGAAAGTTTCTTAGGATCTGAATATAAATGTATTGCTAGTTTTGGACATATTCGAAAATTAGCAACTTTACAAAATATAAATATTCAAAATAATTATAAACCAACATATGATGTAGACGAACGTAAACAACAACAAATATCGAAGATGCGTAAACTGATAGATTCGTGTAGTGAAGTTATATTAGCTACAGATGATGATAGAGAAGGTGAAGCCATTGCTTGGCATATTTGCGATTTGTTTAACTTACCAATAACTACAACAAAAAGAATTGTATTTCATGAAATTACACAATCAGCTGTTGTAAATGCAGTTCAAAATCCTGGAATAATAAATGTTGATATGGTTTATGCTCAACAAGCTCGTCAAATATTAGATTTACTTGTTGGGTTTATATTGTCACCAATATTATGGAAATATATTTCAAGAAATTCAAAACAGGGTCTTAGTGCAGGAAGATGTCAATCGCCAGCATTAAAACTAATTTATGATAATCAAAAAGAAATTGATAAATGTCCTGGTAATATTATTTATAATACTATTGGGTTCTTCACATCACAAAATTTACAATTTACGTTAAATGAAACATATGAGACATCAGATAAAGCAGAAAATTTCTTAGAAGAAACTGTTAATCATGATCATATATTTACAAAAGAGAATGTAAAACAAACATTTAAAAATCCTCCGATTCCTTTTATTACCAGTTCATTACAGCAAAAATGTAATAGTGAATTAAGAATTAGTCCAAAAGAAACCATGAAAATATGTCAAAAATTATATGAGGGTGGTTATATTACTTATATGAGAACTGATTGTGCAGTTTATTCAAAAGAATTTATTGACAGTGCAGTGAAATATATTACAGGTAATTGGGGAAAAGAATATGTTAAAAGCGATGTAAACTCGCTTGCAGAACGTTCTGAAACAAAAAAGAAAACAAAAAAGAAAAAAGAAGACACAAAAGCTCAGGAAGCTCACGAAGCTATTCGCCCAACCAATATTAAGGTTACATCGATTGATGATGGCGATTTCTCGCCTCGTGAAAAGAAATTATATAAGTTAATTTGGAGTCACACATGCGAAAGTTGTATGGAAAAGGCAACATATAATAGTATTTCATGTATGATTACTGGAGCATTAAAAACAAAATTTAAAATGAATACGGAACAGGTAGTGTTCCCGGGTTGGAAAATTGTAAATGGATACGAAAAAGAAAATAAACAATACTATTTTATTGAAAAGTTGAAAAATAACAGTGTATTAAATTATAATAAAGTGACATCCAAAACAAGTATTAAAAATTCTAAGTCGCATGTTAATGAAGCTAAATTAGTACAATTATTGGAACAACATGGAATAGGACGTCCATCTACGTTTTCAAGTATTGTTGATAAAATTCAAGAAAGAGAATATGTAAAAAAGGCAAATGTTGAAGGTAAGCAAATAATGTGTACTGACTTTGAATTAGTTGATTGTGAGATTAACGAAATAAAAGACAAGAAAACATTTGGAGCAGAAAAGGATAAACTTATTATTCAACCGTTAGGAGTTATGGTGATGGAATTTTTGGAAAAACATTTTAATAATATTATTCAATATGATTACACAAAAAACATGGAAAATTTGTTAGATGATGTTTCAAAAGGTAATTATATATGGCATCAGATATGTGATACATGTTATAAAGAGTTGAATGAATTGATTGAAAATATTGGAGATAGTGAACAACGTCAACAAATTAAGATAGATAATAATCATATTTATATGATTGCTAAGTATGGACCTGTAATTAAATGTACAAATAATGGAGATGTATCATTTAAAAAGGTAAAAGCAGATATAGATATAGATAAACTTCAAAAAGGAGAGTATACGTTGGATGAAATTGTTGATAAAGCAACAAAAAGTGGAAAACATTTGGGTAAATACAAAAAAGAAGACATATATTTAAAAAAGGGTAAATTTGGGTTATATATTGAATATGGTTCTGAGAAAAAGTCATTGAAATTTATTAGTAAAGAGGAACATGAAATTACAATTGATGATGTAATTTCATATATAGAAAAACCCAAGGATGTAATATTGAAATTAAGTGACAAATGTTCAATTCGTCATGGAAAATATGGTCCATATATATTTTATAAATTAAAAACGGATTCAAAACCAAAGTTTTTGAGTTTAAACGGATTTAAAAGTGCATTTGGACAAAATGAAGTGGAAAATGTAATGGAAGATTTTAGTGATGAAGACGAATTAAAAGATTGGATTCAAGAAAAACATAGTATTACTATATAATTAATAAATATTTCTTATTTTCATATTTTTTTCTTGATCAGATAAAACTGTACCAAACTCAATAGTAAAATTAATATCACTATTGCCAAAATCAAGTAATGTTCCATCGTGAAATCTAAATTTGACTTTTAGTTTTTGTACACGTTCTTCTAATTGATTAGAAAATAATGTAATTGTTTTAATGTCATCAGCATGAATATTAATATAATTTTTATTTTTTTCGTTAGGCATAGATAATTTTGCAAAATAACTGTTAATACGACCTCCATAATCACCTGTTGGTATATGATTAGTTGAAAAGGCATTGCGAAGTTTAATATTGTTTGTTCTATTACTACTATCTAAACCTCTTTTATATGATAGTGTATCAGTAGTCCCGCCTGTATTACATGTTTCTTTTAACAAGTCACTGGATTTTAAGTTATGTGTAATATTAAATGCTGAAATATTATTTACATGAGGTACAAGTTCGTCACTATTATTATATTTATCAACTTCCATATAAATAGTTGTAGGTAAAAACATAATAGGTAATACAGCTGAGGATAAATTTCTACCATTTCCTGCTTTGGCAAGTGGTAACCATACTTTTGATTGTTTGGTTACTAAACTATCACTAAAATTATCACCACTTACTGTTATTTCAGAATTTATTTCATTGTGATTATTGATTGGTGTATTAAACATTAAACTTCCTATATTGGCTGCAGCATTATATACTATTTTTTCAAATCCTAATAATGCTCCTAATCCCCACATTTTTTTTGTGTAATACTGATCATTATTTTGTGGACAAAGTCCATAACCGTTATTTTGTGATAAAATGTATTTATGTGCTCTTTCATCAAAAAAGAGTGAGAAATCTTTAGCTTCATTATTGCCAAAATAAAATTTCTTATCGGAATTATTGTATTTTACAAAAACTTTTTGAGCTTCATCTGCATCTATTTGATAATTATTTCCAACAACAGCAATATTTGCAAGTGTTTCTAAGGCGGATGCCAATTCAATTGGTGTATAAAGACCATTAGGAACTGTAATAACATAAGGTTTTAACTTAGTTGATATGTTATAAGTTCCAGAGGTAATAGTATTAGGATTTAAAGGCATAGTTCCATTAAGAGTACCGGCATTGAATACACCACTACCATTTATATCACCAGCAACAATTGTATATGTTCCTAATTCAATACCATTTACTGTAACAACAATTATTTCACCTGCTTTATATCCAGTACCACTTGAAATAGATGTAATTGATGTTACACTACCATCATTGGCTATAACTACTTCCGAGACAGTTGCTCCTGTTCCACAACCACTTGTGTAACTGATTTTTAAATCATTTTTTATATATGTATTGTTATTAGCAGTTCCATGTTCATAGCCAAATAATAATTTATTATTTTGATATGTAGATGAAATATTACATAAATTAGAAGGTAAGGTAATATCGGTTAATTTCATGTATTGGACTTGTTTTAAAGCTTGAGGGAGTTCAATTTCAAATTCACTTGCATTAGGCCATTTAGATTTATCTCTATCATCAGAATGAATACTTACATTTTTTTTAATACTCACATAAGTGTTTTCACGATGTATAAGAGGATGATTTACATTTACGTTGTTATACATGATTTATATATAAATACTAAATATATTATTTAATTTTATACACAAAAAAAATAAAAACATTATATAAGATGGCATTGAAATTGGCAAACTTACAATATAATATAAATGTTATTTTTTCAATTATTGCAGTTGGTTTTATTGTATTATTTGTAGATATTAAGGCAGCTATTATAGGATATGGAATAATAGCTTTTTGTACAATCGGAATTATTTTCTTATTATTTGCACTATTAAGTCAAGGACAATTAAAACAAAGTGTATTTTCATTAATATACAATATTTTATATAATAGTACACCAACAATTGCTGTTCTAATAATATTAACATGGTTAATATCAATGAATGTAGTAAATTATGACAAAATAACATCGGAATCAGTTCCGGACGATTTTTTAACATTTTTAAATATTGCTAATTTTATTCTTATAGTTCAATTCATATGTTTGAAATATTATATAAGTGATCAACTTTCAGCCACAAAGAATGCTATTGAAGGTAATGTTGCTGCAAGTAAATTGGGACAGATTACCAGCTCTTATTCAACAATGTCACTTTATTTATTTTCAACAATGAATTTTATAGTTTTAGGCATTTGTCAAGTAATTATTAAATATTATACAACAGATGGTTAAATATATAATATGTAATTAATGTTCTATTGGAATAAATTTAAACGTTACACCATATGTAGTATCGTTCTCCCATAATCCTGATATTTTTAATATAAGCTGAATAGAGTTATTTGATTTATAACGATTTGGATTTGATGTAAATATCTTGATGTAACCATTCATAATCTGATTATAAATAGAATATTCGGGTTTTTTATTACTATTCTTATATTTTTCTAATATCATTTTTTCAATCTTTTCTAATTGATTGATAATATGAGCATTTTGTTTTTTACAAAATATACACTTATATTTATTATAATATGATTCCAAGCTTATGTTTGCTAAGTAAACATACAAGTATACACCGTTTAAAACGACTTCATCATTAGAGTAAATAATTCGAACAAAATCACTATCGTTTATAACTGTATTTTTTATCGGATCGGAGAAAAAGACATTATTTATATGGTAATTATCAATAGTTGTGACGACATTCATAATATTACTTATAATATATTTTTACTTTTAAATGAATGTTTAAGTTTAATTAATAAAGAAAACATATTATAATAGATTATAGTATGAAATTTTTGGATACACATTTTAATGAATATATAGAATCATATCAAAAAAATAATTTACATCCATCGTTAGTAAAAATGTTTAATAATTTTCCAGATAATATCGAAGATTTTGAAAATTTATTAATTTATGGTCCTCAAGGTGTTGGAAAATATACTCAAATGTTAGCTTCAATTGTTAAATATAGTCCTTCAAAATTAAAATACGATAAAAAACTGTGTGTAACGTTTGATAAAAATAATTATTTCTATAAAATTAGTGACATTCATATTGAAATAGATATGGCATTGCTTGGATGTAATTCAAAACTGCTATGGAACGATATTTATATTCAATTAATCGATGTTGCTTCTGCAAAACCAAATAATACATTAATTGTGGTATGTAAAAATTTTCAAAATATTCATAGTGAGTTATTAGATAACTTTTATAGTTATATGCAAACTACAAAATACAATAATATTAAATTAAAATTTATTATAATGACAACATCTGTATGTTTCATTCCGTCTATGATAGTAAATAAATGTAAATTAATAAATATTCCCAGACCTACGAAAACGTTATATTCAAAATGTTTGAAGGGAATAAATTTTCAGAACATTAATATTAATGAATTGACAAATATCAAACATCTTCAATGTGGGCAAAAAATGAATACATTAAAAAGTCATATGGCAATATGTAATCATATAATTAATAAGTTAACACATATTGAAAACAATTTTAATTATATTGAAATGCGTGATTTGTTATACGATATATTAATTTATGATATTGACATATATGAATGTATGTGGTATATAATAGAAGAATTAATAAAGCAAAAAAAGATCCATTCTGACCAAACATTAAATGTGTTAAAACATTATTACAATTTTTTTAAATACTATAATAATAACTATAGACCTATTTATCACTTAGAAAGTATTGTGTTTTATTTAATAACAGTAATAAAAAATAATGAATCTTAAGGAAGCATGTAATACATTAGAATTAAATATGCCATTTGATAAAAATATGTTGAAAAAACAATATCATAAATTGGCATTGCGATATCATCCTGATAAAAATAAACAAAATAATGCAGGAGAACGATTTAAGGAAATTAATAGTTCATATACTTTTCTCTCCAAACATTTGGATAAGAACTATGATGAAAGTGAAGAAAGTATTGATTACAATAACATATTAGATAGTTTTATAAATATATTCTGTAGTAAAAATACTGAAAGTGATTATACAAGTATTTTTTATAATATAATATCTAAGATAAAGCTGAATTATGATAGTAGTTTCGTATACGAGATATGTAAGGAATTCGATGTTTCTGTGTTAATAGAATTGTATGAATTTATAAAGAAATATGAACAATTGTTGAATATTGATAAGGAGTTTATTAATAATTTGAAGCATTGGATTGATAATAAGGTGGTAGAAAATGTATATATTGTGAATCCTACAATAGATGATTTGTTTGATAATAATATACATAAATTAGTGCGTGGAGAGAAAACTATATATATTCCAATGTGGCATAGTGAGTTAGTATATGAATTTGATAAATACGATTTGATTGTAAAATGTATTCCAGATTTACCTGATCATATTAGTATTGATGAACGTAATAATTTGCATGTTTATTTAAAGATAAAATTTGACGGATTACTTTCAACTAATAAAATAACCTTTAATCTGGGGAAAAAAGAATTTCATATAAATTTATCTGAACTGCATATTGTAAAATACCAAACATATATTATTAAAAATAATGGAATTAGTATTATAAACGAAAAAAACGTTTATGATAATAGTAAAAAATCACATATTAAAATTCATATTGATTTTATTTGATAGTTAGTTAAGTTTTTCAAATTTTATAAATTATAAAATATGAAAAAAAAAGGAAATCCTTTTTATTTTTTGTAAATTTTGGTTTTAAATTAAGAGTTTATTTTTGTTTTTT
>CESA01050220.1_pt1 | contig 11951 bp, 16 predicted proteins | sample 531061 | NCBI WGS metagenome assembly CESA01 (sample SAMEA2621254, study PRJEB7988) | marine metagenome | biome: marine biome (ENVO:00000447); feature: surface water layer (ENVO:00002042); material: "saline water (ENVO:00002010), including plankton (ENVO:xxxxxxxx)" | depth 5 m
GCTCGGTGGGAAAAACAAAGGGCTAATCGACTTGATCCAGGTAAAATGCAAGAATTTTGCGAAATGGGTTTTCAAATGGCTCAGGATTTGAATATCAAATATTGGGGAATGAATATGTTAAGCGATAAAGGGGCTTATCGTGAATATACTCCATTTGCTTTTAAAAGCTGTATACTGGGACCTTTCCAGGCATTTAATAATTTAGATTTGCGTTATGATGAAAAATTGCCACTAAAAGAGGATTACGACCTTTCGTTGCAAGTCTTAAATAAATATAGAAAAACCCTCAGATTTAACGCATACCATTATATAGTTAAACAGCATACTAATACTGGCGGTTGTGCCGATTATAGAACGATACAATATGAGAAAGACCAGATGGCGGCTCTTGTCCGGAAATGGGGCTCAAAGATAGTAAAACAAGACTTCAGTAGCAAAGGATATGATATCAACCCAATTATTAAAGTACCGATTGGTGGTGTTTAAAAGGACAAAAAAAAATGGGTAGGAAAAACAAAGAGTTAGACGATAATCAGAAAGCTCAGCTAGAGGTAATGAGCCGCTTTCTCACTGTGGAACAAATAGCGGATGTACTAGGCATAGCTAGATCGACTTTCTACGAAATGATTAAGCGAGACCCCGAAATAGATGGACTCTATAAAAAGGGGAGAGCAAATCAAATTTTAAAGTTCGCTAGTAATCTTTCTAAACAGTCCGATATGGGGAATGCTGCGGCAACTATTTTTGCTTTAAAGACTCAAGCCGGATGGAAAGAAACTCAGCGTATTGAGGGAATGGGCGAGGATGGCGAGCATATCATAGCTTATAAATGGTTAGACGATGATCACGAAAACGATCCAGTATAGACCTCGCAAATTAGTTAAAGCATTTCATAAGAGAACTGAACGATATGCTGTTATTGTGGCTCACCGTAGATTTGGAAAGACTGTAGCGGCAATAAATGATTTAATTAAAGATGCTCTGACAATCCCGCGAAAAAATGTCAGGGTGGCATATATAGCTCCATACTATCGACAGGCTAAGGCTATCGCTTGGGATTATCTATTGGAATATACCAGAGATATTGAGGGGGCAGAGGCTAATGCAAGCGAGTTAAGAGTTGATTTCCCAAACGGTTCCAGAATAAGGCTGTTTGGTGGCGATAACTACGATGCAATGCGAGGGTTATACTTCGACTCGGTAGTATTGGACGAGCCTGCCGACTTCCCTGCTAATGCGTGGCCTACCGTTATACGACCATGCTTGAGTGATAGAAAAGGACGAGCAACCTTTATCGGAACGCCAAAAGGAAAGAATGATTTTTGGGAAATATTTAACAATGCCCAAGATAATCCGGACTGGTTCAGCTGTATGTTTAGGGCTGATGAAACTGATATCCTGGATGACGAAGAACTGGCTGATGCCTTGGAAACTATGGGCGAAGAAAGATATTCACAAGAGTATTTATGCAGCTTTGAGGCAGCTATCCAGGGCGCATATTACGCTAAAGAAATGAAAGATGCTCAAGAAAGAGGGCGAATTACCAATGTTCCATATGATACCAATATTGGGGTTTGGACAGCATGGGATTTAGGGGTTGGTGACTCAACGGCAATATTTTTTGCCCAGTATGTCGGGAAAGAAATTCATATAATTAACTATTACGAAAATTCCGGCGTTGGATTAGATCATTATGCTAAAGTGCTGAATGAACTAGATTATTTCTACGAAGGTCATATCTTGCCTCACGATGTTGCGGTCAGAGAACTTGGCACCGGAAAGTCCAGGCTAGAAGTTCTTGAAACTTTAGGAATAAGAAATATAGAAATTGCTCCACGATTAGGGCTAGAGGATGGAATACAACAGGCTCGTTCTATGATTGGCAAATGTTGGTTTGACAAAGATAATTGTGCAAGAGGCGTTGAGGCCTTGCTTCAGTATCGCAGACAATTCGATGAAAAGCTTAAATCCTGGAAAGCTAAACCGCTTCATGACTGGACTTCTCACGGTGCTGATGCGTTCAGATATTTAGCTACTGGGAAACCTGAAGTTGTTGGATGGGGCGCACCTATAAAAAGAAATTTGCAGGGCATAGCTTAATATGCTAAGGTAGCCTTGAGGTAGGAGGCGCGCCAATGGCTAAACAAGGTTTATACGCAAATATCCACGCAAAACGAAAAAGAATAAAACGCCAAAAAGCTGCGGGCAAGAAACCAGAGCGGATGCGGGCTGTTGGATCAAAAGGTGCGCCAACCGCAGCGGCATTTAAACAGTCTGCGAAAACCGCCAAACCTAGACGAAGACGAACATAATGGCAATAAATTTAGATAGTTTGTCGACTGAAAACGGCTTTCCGGCAGATTTTTCCCATATAGAAAAAATCCAATATTTCGGGCAAAGCTTAGGTTTTCCGGAAATGTCGGACGACGATGTAATTTTTTTATTGCTTGAGGGTTGCAAATGGGAAAAAGAACGGAAGGGACTTATGCACGTAAACCCCTATTTAGACCCAAATCAGGTATTAGATAAATTAGCAGAGCATGGGAGATAGATATGCCTTCAGGTAAAGGAACTTACGGATCAAAAAGAGGAAGACCGCCAAAGAAAAAAGGCGGCAAAAAATAACAAATGGCCTTAACTAAAGCCGAAAAAATTAAAAGGGCAAAGGCGCGGCATAATTTCAAAGCCGTAAATAAGCCGAGGCGTGGCGGTAGAAAGAAATTTGAAGTCCTGGCTGTCGAGGGAAACCAAGTCAAATATATTGCCTTCGGCGACCCTAATATGTCAATTAAGAAAGATCAGCCTAGCAATAAAAAGTCATATTGTGCTAGGAGTGGCGGCATCAAGGGAAAAAATAGCAAATTATCGGCTAATTATTGGTCGCGAAAAGCGTGGAATTGCTAAATGGCTTTAACAAATTATACCGAACTTCAAACCTCAATCGCTGAATTTTTAAATCGTGACGACCTCACTGCGAAAATTCCTGATTTTATAGTGCTAGCAGAGGCTCAAATGAATGCTGAGTTACGTCATTGGCGTATGGAAAAGAGAGCGACGGCAAGCCTAGATAGTCAATATACGGCTGTGCCTGACGACTTTATACAGCCAGTTAGGTTTTCAATAATAGGCTCAACTATAAGCAGTTTGTCGCAAACTGATAGCAAAACAATTACTGATTTAAGAACTGCTAATAATAATCCAAGCGGTAGACCGACAGAATATACTATCCTGGATGGTTCTATAGAAGTTTACCCAATTCCAGATGCAACCTATACCTTGGAACTTTTGTATTACGAAAAGCTTGATGCTTTAAATAGTGGCAATACAACTAATTGGGTGCTAACTACCTATCCAAATGCTTATCTTTATGGGTCGTTACTGCACTCAGCGCCTTATCTAATGGAAGACCAAAGGATAAATACTTGGGCAACATTTTATCAAAAGGCAATTGACGATATAAATTCAGAGGCGGTAAACTCAAAAACAGCGGCGGCAGGGCGAAGAATTAAAATTAGGAGTTATTAAAAATGGCAACAGTAGCAGATAGAGTACTGGACAACGGATTAACGGTACTCGACACGGAGGCATCTAGGGTCGATATTACTTCGCAAGAAGCGACAACTTATGCCGAAGCAACAAGCACTTATACGCTTGGGAATACCACTTCTATTAGTATTTCAGCCCCTGCCGATCGAACAGGTGGCGGTCGAAAAGTGACGCTTTCAGCAGTATCAGGCGCAAGCGTTACCGGCACAGGAACCGCAACGCATTACGCCATAACAGACGTAAGTAATACAAGATTACTTGTTACTGGCTCTCTCACTGCCTCGCAGTCGGTTACTTCCGGAAATACGTTTTCCCTGGATGCTTTAGATGTAGGAATACCAGACCCTTCATAGGAGCATAAAATGGCTTTTGTTCTTAAAGATCGGGTTTTTGAAACGTCCACAACTACCGGAACAGGCACGTATACCTTAGCGGGCGCAAAAGACGGATATCAAGCTTTCAGCGCAATAGGTGATGGAAATACAACCTATTATGTTGCTACTGATGGTACTAATTGGGAAACTGGACAAGGCGTTTATACCGCAAGCGGAACAACCCTTTCCAGGGCTTCGATTTTAAGCAGTTCAAACTCCGGCTCTGCTGTTAGTTGGGGTGCGGGCGAAAAAGATATTTTCTGTGCTGTGTCAGAAGCTAAGACGGTTTTTGAGGACGATAGCAACAATGTTGCTGTGGGTAGTAATATAACCGTTGGCGGTACTGTAGACGGCAGAGATTTAGCCACTGATGGCGCAAAATTAGATGGAATAGAAGCCAGTGCCACAGCCGATCAGACCGATGCCGAGATAAAGACAGCATACGAAAATAACGCTGATACGAATGCTTTCACCGATGCTTTATTAACAAAACTCAATGGTATCGAAACGAGTGCAACTGCTGATCAAAGTGACAGCGAAATAAAAACAGCATACGAAAATAATAGCGATACCAATGCGTTTACTGATGCCCTCCAGACTAAGCTAAATGGGATAGCTTCAAGTGCTAACAATTATGTTCACCCTAATCATAGTGGGGAAGTAACAAGTACGGCTGACGGTGCTACAGAAATTGCAAGTAACGTAGTTGACGAAGATAATTTAAAAGTAAGTAATACGCCCACCAACGGCTATTTTCTTTCAGCGCAATCCGGTAATACTGGCGGTTTAACTTGGGCGGCTGTTCCTGCGGGTTATTCAGACAGCGACGTAGATACTCACTTAAATCAATCAAGTGCTTCGAGTGGTCAATACTTGCAATGGAACGGTTCCGATTATGCTTGGGCTTCAGTTTCAAGCGGCAACCCTTTTAACCAAAATTTAAATACAAGTGATAGCCCGACTTTTAGCAGTTTAACTGTTAGCAATAATTTATCAGTTAGCAATAATATTACTTGCTCTAACGTAGTAACGGCATATACTTTTAACGCTACTTCAGACGCAACGTTAAAAACCAATATCGCTCCAATAGAAAATCCCCTGGCTATACTAGGGAAAATAACAGGCGTGTCTTTTGATTGGAAAGATAACGAAGGCAGTGCCGAAGGTGTTTTAGCGCAAGATGTTGAAAAAGTATTGCCTAACGCAGTTTTGACAAACGAAGATGGCAAAAAATCAGTTAGTTACAACAACTTAGTTGGAGTGCTAATCGAGGCAGTCAAAGGTCAACAAAAACAAATAAATGAGTTAAAGGAAAAATTAGTTGGCTTATAGTATCAATGGAACTCAATATGTAAACAGTAGCGGTCAATTTACTGGCTCGCACTTATTTAAAACTTTAAACGGTTATGATGCTTTAGGAAGTGGAAACGTTGACACTTTCCCTTCTGGAACAAATGGCTCTTGGGGAAGTTCTCATAATGTCGTTGGTTCTTTATGTTCTGCTTTTAATCTTTCTTACTCAAATATGAATTACGGCGATGGCGTGTCGGGCGGTAGTTTATATCACTTTAAGTGGTCATTAGGATATGAATTTCTACCTTGTGAATATTGGCGAAATAGTACCAGTGACTTGCACTATAGTTATTTAAGCGGAACGTGGAGAGCCTTAAATTTTCATGCTTCAAACTCAAGTGCTAATCATAACAGTTTATTTATAAGAATATCATGAGTTATCAAGTTAACGGAACCACAATAATAGATAGCAATAGGAACTTCCAGGCAAGCGCATTTTCGCGTACAATCAACGGATTAACTTTAATTGGTTCCGGCGATTTAAGATGGAACCGTAATTTAACTTGGGGAGCTGTTGGAACTTATGGTGTTTTCGTTACCACAAGAGGCTCTAACTATGATGTAAGTTCTAACGCCACAGCTTCGGGTAGTAATCTATATTATAATGGAAGTTCCAATTATGGTTATTCATATCCTATGGTAAGGGCAAGCGGTTGGGTGCAAAGCGGTGGAGTTTCAGGAACTTGGAGGCATACAAGTTATAGGTCAAAAAGTATTTACGGCAGTGATAGAGCAGCGGCATTTTGGTGTAGGATTTCATAATGGTTTATCAGGTAAACGGCATAACTGTAATGCACGATGGCTACGAAAAACTTGTAAATAATAATGCAGGTTTTAAAACGTTTGGTGGCTATACAATAGTTAAAAATAGTTCTCAGTCTAATATATCTGACAGTTATGGTTATGCTTTAAGTCAAAACGCTGTTGGAACTTATTCGGTAGCTCTTTCTAATAGTTACTATACTTATTGGTCACCTATTGTCGGTGGCAATACGGAGTCAGGGTCGAATTTAAGAACTTCACGATATAGTAACGGTTTGGCTCAACCGTTCAATGCTTTTAGTACCTCGGGCGTAAATGGTTTTTCCAATACTGGTTATTCGGGAACTTGGCGGCATATGTGTACTAGGTCGGCTTACTATGGGCGTTATGCTCAAGCACTTTATATAAGGATAAGCTAATGATTTGGGAAATAACGGAAATTAGAAATTCAAAATCTTTAAATGAAGAAAATACCGATTTTGATTTAGAAATTAACCACCCTGATTTTGGTTGGATACCTTACACTCTTAATAAAGACGACCCCGACGATTGTGTTAGTAACGAACAACTATTGTCTTTAATTGGCTCAAATTATGCCGCTTTTGTACCTCCAACGTCAGAGGAAATTATTCAACGGCAAGCGGGTGAAGCGAGGGCGTTAAGAAGTTTATTATTAGAAAATCATGTAGACCCACTTATTTCTAATTCTTTGCGGTGGAATGATATGCCCGAAAGCGAAAGAAATGCGTGGACAAATTACCGTCAAGAATTATTGGATATAAGTAAACAATCGGGCTTTCCGCAAAATATAACTTGGCCTCAAATGCCAGAAGAAACCTAGCTTTTAAATGACTTCTTTCGCCCCCATAGCAGGCGCAGCGATTGCGGATACTGGCGAAGGCGATATTGTCCTAGTTGGTAACAATGTTGTTACACAAAACCCCACCATAGGCTCAACTGCATTAACCGTAAACGTTGTTTTATCTAGCAACGATGTTACCCTGGGCAACCCAACAGTAGCGTCTACTGCTATAAGTCAAAATCATGCTGTTGCGGGTGTTTATAATGCTAATGGAATAACCGTCCCAACTTTAACAATGTTTGAGGACGAAACTTTTAGTGCGCCAAATGTTTTAACTGGCTCGGTTAGGGTTGGCACTTTAACAATAACTGAAACAAATTCATTTGCGGCGGGAGATTTGACCACTGGTGCGCCAACGGTCGGATCAACGGCGTTAAGTCAAAATCACAATTTACAAAGTGATGACGTTACTACTGGCAATGCAAATGTTGCTTCGGTTGCGGCAACTATTAATTTTGGATTAACCGCTAATGATGTAACAACTCAAAACCCTGTTGTTGGTTCTACAGCATTAACTGAAAATTATGTTTTCGCTTCAGCTAATATAACGACTGGGGATGTATCAGTTGATAACGCAACTTTAAATCAAAATCATGCTCTTTCAAGCAATAATATTACAACGCAAAATGTTGATGTTGATACTGTTGCCGCAACGATAAATGTTGCCTTAACAGCTAACAATATAGAAACTCAAAATATTACTGTTGGCAACGGTAATTTAACGTTAAATTATGTGCTTGATGCGCCAAATATTGATACTGGCAATGTTGCCGTAGGTGTTGCCAATTTAACGGAAAATTATGTTTTCACCTCGGCAAATATTAATACTGGTGCTGTTTCCCTGGATAGTCCAACTCTTACGGTCAATGTTGTTTTTGCTAGTGCGGATATAACGTTTGGCGCTCCAAGTGTGCCAACGCTTAGTGTTTTTGAAGCGGAAACTTTCAGCGCACCTGACTTATTGCTAGGCAACCCTGTTGTCGGCAATATGATTGTATCGCAAAATCACCAAATAACAGCGCAATCAATTAATATCGGTAACCCTGTTATTGGCACTCTAACTTTCCCATTTTTGCAAATTTCAGTGCCACCTATTGTAATAACTGAGCAAGTCGTGCCTCCAGAGATTTATACGGAAGTTCCGGCTTTGCCAGTTACTGTATTTACTGATCAATCCGGAACAATTTCAGGAGATGGCTCACCGTCACAATGGCCTATCCCTGGAGATGTGCCAACTTCTGAAAACTGGACGCAAAATGAATAATATGCTATTGCAAAATAAATAGGAGATATAGCTATGACCGTAACAATAACCAAGCCAACAATCGGCGGTAGCGAGAACACTTGGGGCTTAACGATTAACAATGCCCTGGATACTGTCGTGAACCATTTAAACTCATCAACCTTTACAGCTTTAGATGGGGCAACCTCTAATACAGTCGTAAATAATAAAGCTGTTATTTATGGCTCTGCGGGCGAAGTCCAAGCAACAACTGTTGATTTGGGAGATTGGACTATTACTCAATCTGGCTCGGATTTAAAATTTTCTTATCAAGGGACAGTTAGATTTGCTCTCAGCTCAACTGGTGCAATGACAGTATCAAATAACGTGACGGCGTATGGAACTCCATAAATGGCTCTACAAACTACTGGTGCAATTTCTCTAAACGATATTCATCTGGAAGTTGGCGGGACTTCTGGAACTCAAGTATCAATAAACGACCAAGATGTTAGGGATTTGCTAGGTAGGGCTTCAGGAGCAGAAAGTTCCTTCAATGATTTTTATGGCGCAACAGCAAAAGATTTTACTTATAAAGAATATGTTTTATCAAGCAAATTGCACGAAAGTAATGGTACCTCGCAAACTGTCACTTTGCCTAGCAATAATATTAGCCAAGGCGATGTTTTAGTAGCAATTTTTTATGATAACAGTGATGTAACTTCCAATGGTTCGGGCATAGCCTATTTAAATAATCCGACTGGAACAGGCGCAAAAAATTGGACAACAGCAGGAACGTATGTTGACCAGTGGACAAATACCGCAGTCACCCACCATTACCATCAATCAGTACGAATACAATATGCGATTGCGGGGTCAACTACTGGAAATTCATTTACTCATTATGCAAACTGGCAGACTCCTTATAGTGGAAGCGGAGGGTATGACGAAGGCGAAAAATATGTTTGCATTATGCGATTTGAAGCGGCGGCAAGCGACGTAAGTAGTTACGATTATGAAAGCGAGGGACGCAGTGTGAGGGACAGTGATATGTATACTTATACTGGTTCAACTAGAACAATTAACGGCTCAGCAACGCCTACAAACAGCACCTACTTGGGAATAATTAATATTATGGCAAAAGGTGGGCAAGGCAATCAATACTATGATGCAACGGTTCCAAGCGGTGATTTATTGAATATTCTTTCTGTGCCAAGAAGTTATACTAGCGACGAAAGATATACTATGTATGCTAAACTCCAGGCTAGACCATCAAGCGGAAATTATACAAATTTATCAATAAGTACGGGTTACGGTGCTCAAGTAGCCTGGAGCTATTCTCATTGTTATTTAAGGGTGCATAGTTAGTGGCTTTACAATCATCAGGTGCAATTTCTTTAAACGACGTTCATGTTGAAGCAGGCGGCACTACTAATACCGTTGTTTCATTAAATGATGCTGATATAAGAGGTTTAACTGCCGCCACTGGGAAAACTATAAATACCACGTTAGCAACTCAAATTAGTTTAGACGATTTATATGGTGCAAGTGTAGTCCCGCCTTTTGATTATACAGCCGCCAATGGCGAAGTTGATGTAAGTGGACCATATTATACGTTAGTGTCGTTAGCTTCATCAGGTACAATTTTAGCTTCGGGAACTTACAATTTCGTAATGGTTGGGCGTGGAGGAACTGGTGCGGGAAGTGCGGCAAGCATAGCATTTTGGACTATTCAGCTAAATGGTAGCGAAAGTTGGTCGTTTACAATGCCTTCTGAAACTGGAAGCAGTTATTTTACCGAGTGGCAAATTGTAGGTGATAGCAGTACTTTGGTAAGGGCTAGGCATGGAACTGATAGCAGTGGAACAACAACAAGTGTCGGAACCATGGGGTCAAGTTCAAGATTAACGAATAAAGCGCAGAGAATTGGCGGTGCGGGTGTTGCAAATGACGGCTACTCAAATGGTGGTGGCGGCTCAGTAGACTTTTTTAATTTATCAGACAAATCACGATTAAATGGAACAGCCGATACCGTAGCGGCAGGATATGGTACTGCTCCAAGCGGGGGTCATATCAAAGAAAGTGGCAATCCGGCATCTGGTACAAAGTGGTTAAATGGTTTATCGGATACTGACTTTGGACAAGCTGTTGGTTCTTATACTAATATAACAACAACTGGACACTTCAATGTTGCGCCTTCAAATGGTTATAACCCATTCGGCGGCGGTGGTGGTGCCTCTGCAAATAATTATGGCAGTTCGGGCAGTGTTTATATAAATATAACAAATCAAGGAACCGGAGGCTATGGCGGTGGCGGTGCGTTTTCAAGGCAACAATCTCTTGCTAATCCAAAATTTAAAGAGCATATAGGCGGACCGCCCGCCCTTTGGTATTTAAGAACGGGGAATTAAAAAATGGCACTAGTACCTTTAGATTTAAAAGCCGGATTTTACCGAAATGGCACAGAATTAGAGGCTTCGAACAGGTGGAGGGATGGCTCCCTGGTAAGGTGGATTGACGGAAGTTTAAAACCTGTTGGCGGTTGGGCAGAAAGAAAAAACGATTTTACTAATAATGTCGTGCGAGGGATGCACACTTGGCAAAGTAACAATGGGACGGCTTGGGTAGCAGGGGGAAGCTTTGACCAACTCGTAGCAATGACTGGAGCGGGGACAGCATACGATTTGACTCCGGATGATTTAACAGCAGGGAGAGCGGATGCTTCAGTAAATACTGGATACGGATTTGGATTTTATGGAACTGATTTTTATGGGCAACCAAGAACAATTTCAAGCAGTAGCATACCTCAAGAAGCAACAACGTGGCAATTAGATAATTTTGGACAAAATTTAATTGGGTTGCATCAAGACGATGGGCGAATTTTTGAATGGGATTTAACCACTACTATCGGCTCGGAACTCGTTAGTAATGGAAATTTTGCAACTGATACAAATTGGACAAAAGGCAAAAACTGGTCTATCGCAAATGGGGTCGCTTCTTATATTCAATATAAACCAGTAATTGATGCAAATAGCGATGTAATTGTAGATAAATCAACCAATAGAATTACCATAGCTAGCCATGATTTTACTGATGGCGATGAATTAACTTACGTTGTGCCAACAGGTCAAACTGCTATTGGAGGCTTAACAAATGGAACAAATTACTTTGTATTAAATGCAACTGCTAATGATTTTCAGTTGTCGGCAACGTCCGGCGGTTCGGCGATTTCTCTCACTGCAAATAACAATATTATTTTCAATGCTGATGATGATGCGATAAAAGATACAACAAACAATAAAATTGTTTTTAGCAATACTTTTTCAAACGGTGACGAAGTTCTTTATAAAAATGATGCTGTTGGCGGTTCGGCAACGGATATTGGCGGTCTAGTAAATAATACAAGTTATTTTATAATAAATGCTTCAGCAACAGAGTTTCAGTTGGCGGCAACCTCGGGTGGCAGCGCTATTGATTTAACACCCGATTTAAATGCCTCTTTTGACCCTGACCCAATTACCACAAGCGCAACCTCTATTACTGTCACTGTTGCTAATGTTGGTGGAGCCGACAAATACCATTTTGGAGGCGTAACTGCGCCAACTTTAACTCTTATTAGAGGAACAACCTATACCTTTGATATGAGCGATGCAACGAATGCTAACCACCCTTTAGTTTTTACTAATGGTGGAGCGTCTTATGTGACAGGCGTAACAACAACAGGAACGGCGGGGCAAGCGGGGGCAAGTGTAACTTTTGCTGTAGATGCAAATGCTCCGGCAACTGGCTTAGCATATGCGTGTGGTATTCATGGCGGGGGAATGGGAAATACTAT
>CESA01133643.1_pt1 | contig 11824 bp, 10 predicted proteins | sample 531061 | NCBI WGS metagenome assembly CESA01 (sample SAMEA2621254, study PRJEB7988) | marine metagenome | biome: marine biome (ENVO:00000447); feature: surface water layer (ENVO:00002042); material: "saline water (ENVO:00002010), including plankton (ENVO:xxxxxxxx)" | depth 5 m
ATAGATTTTTCTTTTAGTGCAGATGGAGCAAAAGGTCTAAATTTTTCTCTAAATTTAATCTTTGCATTAACCTTATTTTGCATACTAGGATCTGAACAATCTGCAAGTATTGATCTATTACCTAAAGCCCTGGCTCCTGCTTCAGATCTTCCTTGAAACCAACCAATTATTTTCCCCTGACTAATTAATTCAGCAGCTTTTTCTGACGGATTAGAATATTCAGAATACTTAATAGAATTTGATTCTAATTCATTTTTAATATCATCATTTGAATAACTTGAACCTTGATAAACCGAACTTAACTGCCACGGTTTAGATCCTGAGATAAAGGATCCATGATAAGCACATCCAATTGCTAAACCTCTATCAGAGGAAACAGGTGAGATATAAATATTTTTAAATAATCCAGAGTCATATAATTTTTTATTAGCTGCACAGTTTAATGCAACTCCACCAGCATATGAAAAATTTTCAATATCTTTATTTTTAGATTTTATAACATTAACTAAATTTAAAAGAGTTTCCTCAAAAGTTTTTTGGGTACTTGAAGCAACATCTTTATGATACTGAGAAATTTTTTCATTTGCTAATCTATTGGGTTGTTTGAGAACTTCAAAGATTTTTTCTGAGTAAACAGGTTCAAATGGTGAACGAAGTGGAGGATTGTTTTTTATAAATGACCAATCAAAGTTCCAATCTTCATCAGTACTTTTAAGTATTTTGCTTAAATCAATATTTGGTTTTCCATATGGAGCTAACCCCATTACCTTATACTCGTCCCCATCGGTAAATCCAAGATAATATGTCATCATTGTATAAAAAAAACCTAAAGATTTATTAGTTGGAAAAGTATTTAAAACTTTAATACCATTTTCTTGATCGCCAATTCCAATCATTCCACATGAACTGTCTCCAGTAGCATCAAGTGATAAAACTAATGATTTATTATAACCAGAACCAAAAAATGCAGCTGATAGATGTGCTAATTGATGATGAATTCTTTCAATTTTTGGACAAGAACCAAACAAATGTTTTAAATAATTAAATATTCTATTATCAAAATCATTATAAGTTACTCCAGGAGTTATAATTAAATTTATATCTTCCCATTTAATTTTAGCAATTTCTAGGCAAGCTTTTATTGAGTAAAGTGGTAAATATCCATATGCAGATTTTATTCTTAAGTATCTCTCTTCTTCACAAGAAGCTATTATTTTTCCATCAATAGCAATAGCTGCAGAAGGCTCATGCTGACCTAAAGTAACTCCTCCGTGTAATCCTAAAACAATCATATCTTTAAAGAAATTTACTTTTTATAGAAAAACTCAACTTTTTTAATAGCTTTGATTATAGCATTAACTTCTCTATTACCATAATTTTCATTGAGATAAATATTGAAACTATGATTTACAACATCAATTGCATTTTTACACATATAATTGTCAGCTAAATAACTTATAACCCATGGCCATTCACAAATAACATATTTATATTGAACATTTAAATCAACACCTTCTGCTTTCAATGCAGTGGCAAATTTTTTTTTTGATACTTTCAATTTTTTATCATTTACAAATACTGGGAAAAAAAAAGGTGATGAATGCTTGTCATATCCATAACTTCTACAATACTTTGTTTCACTATTAATTAATTTAGATAATCTCTTGACAAAATTTAATCTTTTTAATCTAGTTTTTTCTAATCTTTGAATAGAAGAAATTCCTATAGCACAAGAAATCTCATTAGTATGAAAATTTAAAGATGGAAACAAAAATTTACTTGGATCTCTATCATCAAATTTTTTTTTCCATCTTGGTTTTCCTCTATCAGAAAAGGCTAAGATATTTTTATAAATTTCTTTATTTTTGGTAAAAACGATTCCTCCACAACCTCCAGAAATACTAGCTTTTCTATACATTGTTGAAAATGCTGATACATCTCCAAAGGTTCCTACCTTTTTTTTATTAAATTCTGCTCCGTGTGCTTGGCTGCAATCTTCAATAATTTTTATTTTTTTGCTTTTTGCTAATTTTATAATTTTTTTCATATCAATTGAATATCCTGCACTATGAACTAAAACAATTGCTTTAGTTTTAGAATTAATTCTTTTAAGTATTTGCAGAATGCTTGTGTTATAACTATTTTTTTCAGAATCTACTAATTTGGGTATTAATCCATTTAATGTAATGGCAGAAATTGTACCTGGATCAGTAATTGGAGAACATAAAACTTCAGAATTTTTTTCTAATTTTAATGCAGCTATCGCAATGTATACTGCTATTGTACCTGTTGCAACTGCATCAGAATAACCTCCGCCTAGGTAATTCGAGAATACTTTACAATACTCTTCTTCAAAATAACCTTGATAACCTGGATCTGCATTTTGTGCTTTATAAAAATTAATTACTTTAGATATCATTTTTTGCTCTTTGACTCCAAATGCAATTCTTGCTGGCATTTTATGTTCTATAATTGGATTTCCACCATTGATAGCAAGTTTCTTCATATCTATTTACTTAACATTAATTTTATTAATTATATTTTTAACATCTAATCCATGTTTTTGAAGAAGTTGGGTATGATTTCCATAAAAATGGATAAACTTGTCTTTTAATGTAAATGAAAAAATCTTTGAACGAGAACCTATTTGATATGCAAGAACTTGAATTTTTTCTCCTAAACTTCCTGATGGCACTGTTTCTTCAATAACTAAAATCTTTTTATAGTTTTTAAGTAATGTAATTATTTTTTCTTTATCAAGTGGTTTAATTGTAGAACAGAAAAATAAAGATGGGTTTTTTCCTGATAATTCTAAATTATCTGTAACTTGTTGAGCAATTGATGCTATTGCACCGTAAGTAATAACAGCTATTTTTCCACTTGTTTTTCTTATAGTTCTAATTTTTCCAAACTTCCAATTTTCATCAGCAGATTGAGAAAGATTTGGTTCTCCTGCTTTTCCTAATCTTAAATAAACAGGACCTTTTTTTTGTTTTGCACACCATTTAGTAGCTTCAGCAGTTTCATTAGGATCGCATGGAGCTATGATATTCATATTTGGTATAGATGAGGCTATACTAATATCTTCCATTGCATGATGAGTTCCTCCCAAAGTTGAATAGGTTACCCCTCCGCCAATTCCAACTATTGTTACAGGTAAATTTTGATAACAAAGATCATTTCTTACAAATTCATAAGGTCTAAATAATGAAAAAGTTGCAATAGTATAGGCAAAAGGCCTTAATCCTCTTTGGCACATTCCAGCTACCATACCAATCATGACTTGTTCAGCAACACCAGTATTAATAAATCTATTTGGAAACTCTTCCCTAAATCTCGAAATAGAACCCGCAGGAGATATATCTGCAACTACAAGATGTAATTTTGAATCGTTTTTACCTAAATTATAAAAAATATCTGCAAATTTATTTCTCATTTAATTCTTTCATTGCAAGTATAAACTCATCTTTACTCGGAGATCTATAATGCCATATTGGAACATTTTCCATATAACTCACACCCTTACCCTTTATAGTTTTACAAATAATGACAAGGGGTTTTTTCATATTAGATCTATTTAAAATTACTTTTTTCATTTTTTCAGTTGAATGACCATCAACTTCATATACTTCCCAACCAAAAGATTCAAATTTTTTAGACAAAGGATGAAAAGCTGGATGACCTTCACTCATTCTTTCTAAACCAGAAAAATCATTCATATCAACAAAAGCAATTAAGTTACTTAATTTTAAATTTCCAGCCATCATTGCTGCTTCCCAAGTTGAACCCTCTTGACATTCTCCATCACTTAAAACTAAATAAACAAGATTTTTTCTTTTTTGGGCCATATCAGCAAATGCCATTCCAACGGATATTCCCATACCATGACCAAGTGAACCCGTTGATGCTTCAATTCCAGGCACACCATAATCTGGATGAGCACCCAGGCGACCATTTGGTTTGCAATAAAACTTCAGATCTTTTTCAGTTAGTAGCTTTCTTTCTTTAAGAATAACATATTGAATCATACAGCCATGACCTTTTGACATTAAAAAAACGTCATCAGGCTTACTATTTTTCCATTTAATTAAATGATTATAAATTAAATCACAAATCTCAATACATGAAAAAGCAGGTGCAATATGCAAAGCAGGAACACTCTGAGAAATTTTAAGAATTTCTTTTCTATAAAAATTACATCTACTCTTAGAGTTTTTTGGAGAAAGATATGATCTTTTATTCATAAAAACTAAGCTCTTAATACATAATTAGTTGGATAATCTTTAATTTGATTAAAATATTTTTTACCCCACTCTACCATCTCATCAAGTCCCTGGTCCCACATAATTTCTTGCTCCCATCCAAATTTTTCTTTTATCAAAGAAGAGTCTAACCAATATCGGCTATCTTGACCTAGCCTATCATCTGTAATTTCTGCTAATTTATCTATTGAAATGTTTAAAGAGTTTGCACATCTTTCTACAACTTCTCTAATTGAAGTTGGGTTTATTGGTCCTACATTAAAAATTTCACCCTGTGGATCAGACTCAGAAATTAAATGTATTGCTCTAGCTAAATCTCTTGCATGAAGAAAAGATTTTTCTGCTTTACCACCTCCGTGAAGTGGTAATTTATTCCCAGTTAGACCACACCAAATAGACTTAGGAATAACTCTATGAAGAAGTTGACCAGGACAATAACAATTAGAAGGACGAACAATAGTCATTGGAAAATCTAAAAATTTATTAATAGACATTAAATACATATCAAATGCTACCTTTGATGCTGCATATGGACTTGTAGGTTTAATTGGCTCATTTTCTTTAACTGGATATTCAACTGAACCATACATTTCTGATGTTCCTATTTGTATAAAATGTTTTAACCAATTTCTTTTATTCAATTCCTCAGAAAATTTAGCCAGAGCAACTGAATTAGTCTCAAAAAATCTCCAAGAATGTTTCCATGATACAGCTCCTTCTCCTTGTGCAGCAAAATTTATTATTACATCAGGTTTTTCTTCATCAAGTAATTCAAAAAGTAAATCTTGTTCGTGATAAATATGTCTTGCGTGATATTCATACCTTTGTAATTTATTAATATTAAGTGAAAATGGTTCTTCTCTCAGTGGGTTTCTTCCAATACCTATGACTTTTTTAGGTTCAGCATGTTCTAAAAGATAAAAGCATGTATGAATTCCAAATGAACCGCCCGCTCCAATAACTACGTATTTCTTTCCTGACATAATAAATAACCCTTCTTTTTATTTTTTAATTAATAATTGTCCAATAATAATCTCCCTTATAACCAGCTTGTTTAAATATTTCAAGCCAACCATTAGGGTAATCATGAAATTCAGCAGTTAAAACCCAGTCCTCAAAAATCTTTTTTTCTTTTTCATTTCTATAACTATCAACCCTTATAAATGAATTTTTTTTTGTAACTCTTTGAATTTCTTGAAGAGCAACTATAACTCTGTTTTTAGTTAAATTATGAATAGTATCTAATGAAATAACTAAATCAAAAGAATTGTTTGAAAAAGGTAAATGATCTGCACTACCTTTATGTATTCTACCAATAACCTCTGGATGTGAATTTTTTATTGCATAGTCTGAAATATCTAGTCCAAAAACTTCTAAACCAGGAAGAACATTCATTAAATCATTCACTAAGAAACCTTTTGCGCAACCTATATCTAATACCCTATCTTTTTTTTTTAATCCATAATATTTAATTATATCTCTAGCTACACTGACCCATCTACCGTCGTATTTATAACCTCCATATCCATATTCTCTGGGACCATCAAAGTACATTTTTCCGTATTGTTTTGAAATTTTAATTATTTCTAAGCTTTTTTTTACTGTTCTATTACTTAAGTTTCTTTTTGACTTTGGCAAAGAGCTTAACAAGTTTATTTGATTTCCCATTTTTACTCTTTAAATTTTTTAAAACCATCTACCGGTTTAGTATACTGAAAACCGGGAAATAAACTCTTTGTATGTTTTATATTAAATGCTCGATAACCATTATGTGGCATTTCACCAACTCTTTTAGTAAAAATAATATTAATATCTTTTTTATATATTTTTTTTAATAATTGAGCACAATCGTTAAAACTTTTTAAAATTCCTGTGGCTATGTTCAGGCTGCCATAACTTTTTCTTAAAATTACATAAAGAATAATCTTTGCTACGTCTTCAACAAATACATGATCTCTTCTCTCTTCTCCTTTTCCAAATAAAATGATATCTTTATTTTTCTTAATGAGTCTATAAAACTTATTTGGACCATATCCATCATGAGGGTCATTTTTTCCATAAATTAAAGTTGGACATAAAATAGCTAATCTTTTTCTTTCAACATTTTCTTTAAGTAAAGTCTCGCGCGTTAGGTGCATTAATCCATGAAGAGAATTAGGAGATTTTTTTGAATTTTCATTCATAGGTTTTAAAATATCTTCATAAACCGCATCAGAACTAATGTTAATTACATGTTGAACTGGAACAATATTTATAGCCTTTATCATTGAGTCTATAATTGAAAGATTTTGTTTGAACATTCCAATATTTTTAACAGGAACCTTGGCAGAAATTAATATTAAACAATCATCTTCTTTTAGGTTTTTTGATAATTTTTTATATGAGTTTTCTTTTTCTAGATCGATATCTTTTTTTCCAAATGCTTTAAAATTTATTTCATGTAGTTTTAAAAATCGAATTAATTCTTTTCCGATAAAACTATTTTTTCCTAAAATAATTACTCTTTTAGGCTTTAAATTTTTTTTTAATTTATGCTCTAACATTTTTAAATATTAATTTTTTTTCCTAAACAGTAATAATCAATTTCTTTCATATTTTCTAGCTGATCTTTAAAAACGTTATAAGGATCAATAATTATTGGCTTTTTTAAACCTTTTATAATTCTTTTAACAGAAAAATTTCTGTATTGATCCCATGGTGTTAAAATTGCCAAAAGATCAGAATCATACAAAGTTTCATCTAATTTTGTAAATCTAAAAATATTTTTATTTTTAAAATCTAATTTTTCAACAACAGGATCATGAACAAGTATTTTTTTTATATTTAATAAATTAATTGTTATTAATGATGGTGAATTTTTTATTGAATTAGTATTTTCTTTATATGATAATCCCCATATTGCAATTTGATTTATTTTTGTATGCTTTTGAATTTCTTTTATTTTTTTGACTACCCACTTTTTTTGATAAATGCTATTTTCAACAAAAGCTTTTATTAAGTTCACATTAGTTTTTTTTGTTTTTCCTATCTTAATTAATGAACCAAGATCTCTCTCTAAGTTACCTCCAGAAATACCAAGACCTGGTTTTAAATATGCATGCTTTCCTATTCTTTTATCAAGTTTTAAAGAGGGTGAAATTTCATTCCAATCAGCTCCAATAGATTCACAAATTTCTGAAAGAGTATTTGTAACACTAATAGAAGAAACTAAAAAAATATTGATAGAGATTTTTGCTAACTCAGCACTCTCATATTTCATTTGTAAAATTGGACATTTAAAGGTTTCTAAAAAATCTGTAAAAATATTTTTTACATTTTTTTTATGACAACCAATTATAAATCTTTCTGGGTTTGATGCTCTTTCATATGCTTTTCCAAAAATCAATGTCTCAACTTGATAAAATAGTCTTTTTTTTGGAAAATTAATATTTCTCGTAAAGCCAGGTGATACTTGTGATAATATAACTAAGATTCCTTTTTTTTTAATAACTTTAATTACATCATTAATAAGACTTTTTAGAGGTAATAAATTACTATTTCCATTCTTATCTGTTAGAACATCCGAAGAAATATATACTAAATCGCAGGTTTTTAATGCATTTAAATCAGAAGAAAAAAAGAGCTTAGATTCATTTTCTTTTTTCTTATCTATAATTTTTGGTTCAGATATTGGAAAAATATTTTTTTTAATATTTTCAATTTTATTCTTATTTTTATCATAACATACAATGTTAAAACCTTTATTTGCATATGAAATCGAAGTAACAAGACCAAGATGAGTCATACCAGCGAATCCTATTATCATAAATTCTACCTATCTATTTCTGATTAATCTATTCAGTGCATCTAGTATAAATAAATCATTACTTAAATCTGTTTTAATAATTTTTTTTACATTTTTTTTAAAAAATTTATATTCTTGCTCCCAAGTAGGATCATCTTTAATTAATATTTTTGATTTCTCTTTTGGTTTACCACTAGGCAAAACTCTTTGTCTAAATATAAATTTTGATGGACCCCATTTACAAAGAGATTCAATATGAATACTACCTTTTTCACCAATAATATCGCAATAAAAAGAATTTCTCCATGATAATAAAGTCATTTCTAATTGTATTCTTGGTTTTTTCATTTTAGAAAATATAACAACATGATCTGGTGATTTATTTTCATATCTATCGGAATATAACAGTTTCCAATCATGTTTTTTAATATTAAACCAATAATTTATTGTATCAAGAAGATGACTTCCTAAGTCATGCAGAACTCCTGAGCCCTTATCTCTCCATTTAGATTGTTTTACTAGTTGTGCTGTACCGTTACCATAAAATAACCTACAATGATAAATTTTTCCTAATAATTTTTTTTTTAAAATATTTTTGACCTCTATAAAATGAGGTTCAAATCTATGATTGTAAGATGTATACAATAATACATTATTTTTATTAGCAATTTTCTCAAGATTGATAATATCTTTTTGTTTTTGAGTCCAAAGAGGCTTTTCAACTAGACAATGTTTTTTATTAGTCAGAAGATATTTAAGAATTTCAAACTTAGGTTTATCGGGTGTACAACACAATGCTGAATCAAAACTATTTAAATCAACATCGTAGATACTTTTATAATCAGAATCAGGATTAAACGGGTCAACTGTTGCAACACAATCGTCTTTTGCGAAAGTTTTTCTTTTTTTTCCTTGAACTCCAAAACCAATAATAATGCAACGCAAATTTAATCTCTATTATGAATGTTTAAAATTTATGTTATCTTCTATTTTCTTTAATTTTAAAAAAACATCTTCTGGTGTAACTGGAATATTTCCATATTTTTCACATTCACATGCTGCAGCAATAGCACCTAAAATCGCAGCTATAACAATTGAACCAGATTCTAAAATAGAAAGTGTAGAGTAAGCAAGTAAAGCATCCCCAGAACCTACGGGATCTATTGCATTATCAGTAAAACTTTCTAATGAAAAAAAATTATCTAAATTACTTAATTTATTTGATGAAGATGCCAGCAAACCTCTTTCACCCATTTTAAAAATAATATTTTTACATTTTGATTTCTCTATAAGTTTAGCTGCCAATGGTCTCACACCAGTATCTTGGTCACCAAGTGAAAATCTTGCTTCTTTTTCATTGGGAGTAATAAGGTCAAATCTTTTAAAATCTAAAATATTTCCCCATCTAGAAGCTACTTGACTATCGGCAACTTTAAATACATTTTTAGAAATAGATTCTGAAAGATATTTAATTGTATTTGAATTAAAAATTCCGTGTCTAAAATCCGAGAATATTACAGCCTCAGCTTTAATATTTTTAATATTATTAATAATTCTTGCTAAAATTTTTTCATTAATTGAATTATTTTCTAGAGTATCAATCTTTAGAAGTCTATAATTATCAACAAGAATAGCGTTTTTATTAGTAGTTGGCCTTGATATATCCTTGACTACATTAATATTAACTTTCGTTTTTGAAATATCGTCTACTACAAATTTTCTAAGTTCATCATCTCCAAGCACAGTAGTGAAATTTACACTTGCGCCAGCAGATGCTAAATGTTTAGCAACAATACCCGCACCCCCAACAAAATCAATTTTATTTTCATATTTAACACTCATAGTTGGAGTTTTAGATTGACCCCCTAACATTGAGCATTCAGTCAAAGAATCAACAATTGTATCACCAACAACGTGTATTTTTTTATTTTTAAAATTTTGTAAAGTATTCTTTAAATCTTCAATTTCAAGATTAGCAGATTCTAAATAGTTTAATAATTTCTCATATTTTAATTTAGGTAATTTGGATTCAAGAATTTTAGATGAAGAAAAAACTATATCACCAGGGGTATATAAGGTTTCACCGCCGTATTTATTAATAATTTTAAGTTCATTATTAGTATTTATACTACCAGAAGTATATTCATAACCTTTGGCAAATAAATCTGGTTTTAATTTTTCAATACTATTTAAAGGTGTTTTATTATCATCCACATATGCAAAATCAACTATTTCAAATGCTGCAAGGTTAGCTACTCTCAAATCCTCAGGAACATGTGGTCTATATATACCTTTGTCAATATATTTATCTGAAGTAACACTTACTACAAGATAATCAGCTTTACTTTTAGCATAAACCAAATGTCGGAGATGTCCTGGATGAACAATATCAAAAACACCATGGCATAATATTAATTTCTTTTTTCTTGGAAATTTACCAGTAATTTTAATAATTTCAGTAATAGACTTGATTTTATGCTTGAAGTGATCTGTTATTGTTTTTTTCATATTTAACCTAAATATTTAAACCAATTCTTTGTAGCTTCATTAATATTTTTTTTATTCCAAAGTGGTGCATCTGACCAATTATTAATATTTTTAATCATTAGTTCAACACCATCTTCAAAGCTTACTTTAGGTTTCCATTCTAAATCCTTCGTGATTTTTGTTATATCTGCCCATGTGCAGTCAGGCTCACCTGGTCTTTTGGGAATATAAACAACTTCTCCACCAATTAATTTAACTAAATAATTAATGGATTGTGGATTTCCAGCACCTAAATTCCAAATTTGACCTGTAAGTTTAGTTTGATAAGCTCTATAAAATGCTTCTGCAACATCAGTAACATATAAAAAATCTCTTTTTTGCTCTCCACTTCCAACAACAGTTAATGATTTTTTAGATAATCTTTGTTTTAAAAAAACACCAAAAACAGCACCATAAGCCCCAGTTGTTCTAACTCTCAATCCATAAGCATTAAATATTCTAATTGAGTTTATTGGAAGTTTATAAACTTTGTTCCAATGAAAAACAGCTCTTTCTCCCAAATATTTTGATAATGCATAAGGATATTGTGGATCAATCATATGGGTTTCATTTGTAGGAGTTTTAGCTAATCCGTAGCACGATGAAGAGGCAGAATAAACAAATTTACTTGCATTATTAAACCTTGCAACTTCAAGCATATTAACAGTACCCTCTATGTTATTCTTCATATATTTTGATGGTTCATCAAGAGAAGGAACAATATCACCAATACCAGCAAAATGAAAAACTCCATCAATTCCTTTAAAAAATTTATCTTTATTATTAATATTGCAACAATCCGCAAATTTAACATCTAAATTAGGATTTTTTTTTAAATGTGAAATATTTTTCTCATGCCCAGTTGAGAGATTATCTAAAATCAAAACTTTAAAATTTTTTTCTAATAAAAGATCTACCATATGAGATCCAATAAAACCAGCACCTCCGGTAATGAGTAATTTTTTCATTTAATTTTTAATTCTTTTATTTTTTTTACATTATAATACGAAGTATTATTCATTGAATCATCAAACATATTATTTTGAAATGCATTACATATATCCTCAATTGCGTTTTCAATTGATTTCTTAGGTTTAAAGCCTAAGGCATTGTAAATCTTATCAGAATTAATATGATAAGATCTATTGTCATTTGAAGATGTTTTTTCAATTGAAACATTAAAATCTTCAAAATACCTTTCCACTGTTTTCTTAACAAGCACAGCAAGATTAATAATTGTCATATTTTGAAA
>CESA01050980.1_pt1 | contig 11253 bp, 8 predicted proteins | sample 531061 | NCBI WGS metagenome assembly CESA01 (sample SAMEA2621254, study PRJEB7988) | marine metagenome | biome: marine biome (ENVO:00000447); feature: surface water layer (ENVO:00002042); material: "saline water (ENVO:00002010), including plankton (ENVO:xxxxxxxx)" | depth 5 m
GATGAAAAAGCAGATGAAAAAGCAGATGAAAAAGCAGATGAAAAATCAGAAGAAAAATCAGCAGAAAAAACAGAAGAAAAAGCAGAAGAAAAAACAACAACAGAAGAAAAAGCAGATGAAAAAATAGAAGAAAAAGCAGATGAAAAAACAGAAGAAAAAGCAGAAAAAGGTGGTAATAAACCACGTACGTATAAAAAAAGAAAAGGTAGAAGTAAACGTAGACGCACTGAAAAGAAACCAAAGAGTAGATCAAGATCTAAAACACCTACAAAAAAACAGGTTGGTGGTGAAGTTTCTTTTAACCGTTGTGAAGGCAACGAAGATGAAGAGGGAATCATAAAAGGATATGAAAATAGAAAAGAAATATGTTCAAAAAGATATAATGTTGATCCTGATGACGGATCAATTAATGAAGATTATTTAACATTTAATTTCCGTGCAGATTTATTCCGTGAAGTGTTAGATCCTAATAATACAGGAAGAGTTAATGCTGCTTCTACACCTGGTATGGTAGAATTATTAAAAAACTATCATCAATCTGGTAAGACACCTTCTGAAGAAGAAATTAAGAAAGCAAAAGAAGAAGTAGAATAAATAAATAGTCAATAAATAAAAATAAAAATATGTTTATTTATTAATATAATACAAATGGAAGAATTATATAAAAATATATGTAATAACACAACAATTAAGAATTATAATAAAATACGTAGGTTGAATCTTTTAAATTTACTTATTCAATGTCAACATTTCTATAAAAATGAAAATCACAGTTTCGATTTTATTGCTCCAGTATTAGACAACAATACAGAAAGTAAATTTATTGCTGAAGCATCCAAAAAATTAGTATCAAAAGACAAAATTTTTGGATTACTAATATGTGATGCAAAACTTAACCTTTCAAATAAGTATTGTAATGATATGTTACTGCTATTAATAAACAAATATATGGATGATTTTAATAAAGGGACATCAAAAGGTCGTCATATTATAGTAGATTATAAATTAGAAGAAGATAGAGATGGTGAACATACAATTGATATGTGTTTTTTAAACAGACCCGAGATTTATAAAAAATCAAAAAAACAAAATTCAAGAATACATAAAATGATAAACAAAGTATATGGTAAAAAAGCAAAACAATTTTTATATTTAATTACCTTCGATAATAATAACTTTTCTATTGTTGATTATAATGATCTACAAGAAGACAAAATAGAAGAACCTAATATGACTGATATCTATTTTTCAACTAATTTTTTCAACTCGTCTAATATTTTGGTAAGCTCTATTATTGCAAAAAAAGATAACAATAACATATTGTTTTATCATGTAAAAAAAGAAGAAAAGGAAATAGAATATCAGGAAAATATTCATGAAGTAAATCGTAGTCATTATAACGAGTTTATTACAATCATACAGTCAGAAAATAAACCAAAGTCATTCTATACAATGAAAAACACACTTATTAATCCAGAACACGTTATTCATTACTTATATAAAGATGATTATGATGTTATTGAAACACTATTGTTTATGTCTGACGAAGAGAGAAAAAGAACAAATATTTTTAATGGATTAATTAAAAATCAAACATATGATAATTTGATAGACGATATATCTAATAGAACTCATTTTAAAGAATTATTTTTAATGCAGTTTGTAAATATAACAAAACAATTTGAATTATCAACAGTTGAAGAAGAAACTAATTCTGTAGAAAATATATTAACTGGTGGTAGCAACGATTTAAATGAAATAGAAGATTCAATAAAAACTCACATTAAAAACATTAATCAAGTTCACAATGATTTTCATAATATCGGTTTTGATGATTTTTCAAAAATGTTAACCAGAGATAATCTTCATATTGATTTTGAATTAATATATATTTACTTGAAAAAAGAAGTAATAAATAAAACACTGAAAGAATCCTATGTTCCTTCAATAGATAACTACTCAAAAGTAATTGAAGAGTTAGAAGATTATTTACGTATTTATATTGATTCACAGTTAGAAACAGTAGAAGAAAAATTGTATTCAATCAAAGAAGGAAATAGAATATTAGACAAATATAATTTCATTTTTGATATTTACGAAGAAATTATTACTATGTCTCAAAAAACAAATAAATTTCAATTTAATGATAATTCTATTCATGATGTTGACATTGATTCTTATTATAATCATGTAAGTTTCAATAATATTATAGATTACGACTATTTACCTTTTATAGAAAATAAGGAAAAACCAATACAAGCAACAAATGCAGTTTTATTATCTAACAACAAAACTCAAACAGGCGGTCGAGCAAATAGTGTAACAGAATATTGGAAAAATATTCAAGATGATAAAAAACTTATTGAATCAAATATAGATTCTATGAGGGAATTAGCACCAATTAATAAAGAGGTATATAGTTATGGTTATTTTATTACATCAAGGATAGAAAAATATATTAAAAATCATGATGATAAATTAACAGAAGATAAATACGATAATTTAATGTTTTTATTGTACAGTTATTATTATTTATTATTAACAGCAATACATAGTAATATTGTATTTGATTATGGAAAAATTCCAAGTGAAGATAGACCAAAAAATACAACTATAAATACTGAAGGAATTATGCAAATAACAAATAAAAACGTAAATATGAATGAATATAAATTAACTGAACAAAATAACCTCGAAAAACTTGCAGAGTTCGTAATAGGAAAATTATTTAACAATACTAATATTACATCATTTTTTGAGATCGAAAATAGCGAATCAAACGAGAAAAAATTTAAACGGTTTTTAGTTTTATTATCAACCAATGGTTACAACGATTTTTTTATATGTAAAAATAAATTATGTAAAACAGATGGAACACTGCAAGATATTTCAAAAAAAAATATACAAGAAAATATTTTTATTAATACTGAATTAAATAATGATAATTTTAACATTTGTATTGATAAATGTAGCGTTCCAGATCCAAAAGCTATTTTCAAAAACATGTCAATAGAATTTAATATTGAAGATACAGTAATAGAAAAATTAAAACAAATTCTAAAAAATAACAAAGATGGTTTAAATGTTAAGAGTTTACATAAAAATATTCATAATGAACCCAAGCTTGAGTTTTTATCCGAGAGAGATTTATTTGAAATATTGAAAAAATATACATATGTAAATAGTAAAAATTTACATAGTAAGATTTTTGGATTATTTAAAGATAATGTTATAGTTGAAGAATACCCAATATATAAGGATGAAGATGATAGCAATGTTTATATGTTATTAACTGATGAATTAAAATTAAGACAATTTTGTCCAGAAAGTAACAACTTTATTGACTTTATGGATTGTTTGGAAGAAATGAATGATGATAAATTTCGAAACAATGTTAATATTATTGGTAAAAAATATCTTGAATTATTTGATCACAGTATTGCTGATAATTTCAATATAAATGAAAATCCTGAAGATATCAATGAATTTGAAATAAGAAAAAGGTATAAATATGATATTTATGGTGATAGTATTGATACAACAAGTATAGAACATGATACAAAAGAAGGCATTTCTCATTTATTTGATAAATTAATACATGGCTTAGGTACATACTCATATGAAATTAATCTAAAAATAGATGAAATAATAGAATTAGAAAAGAACGGCAAAACCAAAGAAGATTCATCTGTGATTAAGAAAATTGAAGAATTAAATGTGTTGAAAAATAAGCATTTTCAAACTGTAGATAACGATTATGAAAAGTATATCGAAGAATTAGCTAACGGTAAAATTAAAAATGATAATGAAAAATTTATAAAAACATCCTCATTTAAAGTTGGGGACGTTCGAAAATATTTAAATCCTACAGACGATGATTATTTTACATATAATGTTAGTGATAATGAAACGGATATTATTAAAGACAAAATAATAGAACGTCATAAATTAATAAAAGAGTATACAAATTATTACTACGAATTAAGTATATTATATGAATTTGCACAATATCTTCATAAGTATCCTTACAATATATTTACAAATGGATTAAATAAAGAAAAACCACAACAAATATTACCAGAACCATTGTCTCAATTTGATTTTCATACATTTGAATATTTCATGAATTTTAAAGATAACTATAACGATTTACAACTTGTATTTAAAACTATGAAACAAAACGGTTTCAAAAATAAATTGTTTGACCTTAATTATACTTTAAAACAAATGAGACTGGAAAAAACCTTAAAAGAAACTGCAGGCGCTGTTTCTGAATTTGGTAAAAAAGATATGTTATATAACGTAATTAAAACAAAATTAAGATCATTAAAAATTCTTAAATTAATTAATAACGAATCAGATGATAAAGAAACTTTATTTAATTTAATCGATAAAATAGATAAGTATATAGATGAAGAAATGTATGGATATAACAAGAAAATCAATTATGATAATCTTGGATTTGATATTTCAAAAATATCGGAATCATTATCAAAAACACTTAGTATATCTGCAAATACTGAATATAAAATAACAGCTGATAATTTTACAAAATTTAATCCAGGAAAACAACATTTCCCTTATAGTGAAAATGAATTTTTAGTAGACTCATATACAGATGTTGATGTATATTCGTTTAAAGAAATGTATTTAAATGATCATCAACATGGTGGAGATAGAGAAGGAACGTTTCAACATTTTAAGTATATTGATAATCCTTTGAAAAATCAAAAAGAAATGTCAAATAAAATTAAAAAATCAACAGGTAAAGAGATTACAATTACATACCCAAAAGAACATTTTCTTATTAATCATAAAAATAATCTGAATCTTCAACTATATACAGATATTTCCCGACTAAAACGATTTAGAAAATTTGATAAATCTGGGTGTTATAGTGAGTTAGGTATACAATCCTATCAATATCCATTGTTGCAAGAAAAAAATGAAATGGGAATTTTTAAATTTATTGCTCCTGATAATAATAACGAAGATATTGAAAAATGGGGAGAAAAATTCATTACGGATTATCCATATGATAAATTACACATAACAGATATTACAAAAATGTCATCTATAAAAGAAACAATATGTAAAGGTATTAATAGTTCGCCATTACTTGTGTCCAATACCTTTTTTAAAAATTATGTTATTAATTCTTCAGAAAAAACTAAAAAAAATATTGGTTTTAGAGTAGAAGAAGACGTGGACGAGGAAAATGATAATGAACTTGGAAAATTAAAAAATATATTAAATGAATGTAACGAATTATTAAAAGATCTGATTGATAAAATTAATTACACAGAAGAAAGTCTTCATTTATGGAACGGTTTATTTAAACATTCTATATTTAGAGTTAGACAAATTACAAATGATTTTTTATGTTTAATGATTTTTTGGTTTTTAGAACCAATAACAAAACGAATAGATGAAGACAAGATGACAGATTTAATAGAGTTAAATACAATATTTAATTCAAATAGAAATAAAAAAGAGAAGAAAAAAAAGGAAAGAATGAAAATAATTAGTGATGACAATTCGAGAGAACTTCATTTTAATATACATAAATTTATTAATGACTTAATAAAACAGTTAGGTAATAATGAAAAATTAATAGATAAATTAACAGATTATAATAATACATGGTTAATCGACAATGATGTTATTAAAAAAATTACAGAAGCAAAGAATAAAGGAGATGGTAACGATTTTGATAAAAAGTTCATGGATCATTGTTTAAATGAATTTAAAAAAAATCCAGATAATTTTATGAAAAATATTAATAGTTATACCTTTGAAGACATAGAAAAAACTAAAAAAGGCGGTGGTAATATATATTTTAATCCATTAACACGTAAAAATAAACGTAGAAATCATACTCGTAATACTACGCAAAAAATAAAAACTAATATGTAAATAGAATTATATAATCATTATTTACATATTTATACAAAACCAATATGGCGTTTTAAATCTAATGTTTTGTTAGGATTATTGGGTTGTACAGGACGATCCATAGGTGTATACATAGTACTTGCATCATGAATATATTTAATATAACTTTGTGCTTCACCATAAACTTGACTAATTGCATAATCAGTCACAATTTTATTTAATTCATATATTTGACGTTTTACATCATTTGTCATATTTGCAGCATATTGTAAATAGGTACTGCGCATAATTATTTTCAAGTTATCTTCATCTTGAGGGGCAATTACATATTGACCTTTTGAAGCATTAAAAACACCTGCACGAATTGCGTTTTGTATGATTTGAATATTTTGACCAGAAAAGAATGCTTTAGATAAAGTAGTATCTTGCCAATTTCCAACCAATGCTTCTCTAAATTCTGTGGATTTACTATCTTTTGGAATTTTATCATACATATTAAATAATGTCTTAGTATTTGGTTGCACTATATTTATTCTTCCATTAAAACAAGGTTTATTGTTCATTGTATATATACTTAATCAGAAAAAATTATATCATAGAAGTATATATATATAAAATGGCTACATTTCAAAAAACTGTATTAACAATAGCAGCAGTATTATTAATTATTGCTTTAATTGTATTTGCTCTTTTAATGGGACAATCTACTAAAAAATATCCTCCAGTTACCGCTAATTGTCCTGATTATTGGATAGATTTAAGTGGTGGTATTGAGAGTGATGGTAGTTCATGTTATAATGTTAAAAATTTAGGAAAAGCACAATGTAAAAAACAAATGGATTTCAACTCTGATTTTTGGACAGGCGACGATGGAAAATGTAATAAACAAACATGGGCTAAAGCTTGTGACTTAACTTGGGATGGAATAACTAATGGTAGCGATTTCTGTGCAAAAGATGATGATGATGATGATACAGACTAATAAATTAGTTTTCACATATAAAAAATTTTCTAAGCTCATTTAAAATGAATAATTTAATCAATGTAAACAATTTTTGTTTCAATTGCTACTTAAAAATGCTTTCTATGATCAAAGATCTTCCATTAGATATTAGAAATTTAATTTTTCAATATATTCGTAATTCTATTAAAGCATTATTAAATAAAAAGTTTTATTTTGACTATTCTAAATATTATATTATTAAATATACCGATAATTATGTTAGGAAAATAATTAGAAATGATTATTATTTTTTATTTGAGAATTATTTAATTAAAGAAAATATATACAAGATGTATACAATCAGACGCGTTTACAACTATAAAAATAAACGTTTTAAAACATACAAAGATTATTTAAAAAATTTATGTGATTTATATGAAGCAAATAAATGTCGTGTTTTGTTACAATAATTAAATTAAGTTATAATTGTAACAAAATAATATAAAAATAATAAAATAAGCTTTATAATGGAAAATATTGATTTAAATAACTTATTAGATAGAAATGAATTATTCAATAAAATCAAAATAATATTGGAAGATTTTAATATTAATAAACATGATTTGACACATAAACGGGGAATTTACATCTATGGTGATCCTGGTTCTGGAAAAACCGTTTTTATAAATAATTTATTAAAATCATTAAATTATGATGTTATTAGTTATGATGCTGGAGATATTAGAAATAAATCAATTATTGAGACAATTACCAAACAAAATATGTCTGATAGAAATATTTTATCCATGTTTCATAAAAAAATGCAAAATATTGCTATTATTATGGATGAAATAGATGGTATGAATAGTGGTGACAAAGGTGGTATTAATGCATTAATTAAACTAATTCGTCCGAAAAAAACAAAAAAACAAAAATTAGAAGACGTTACATTGAACCCAATTATTTGTATCGGTAATTATCATGTTGATAAGAAAATTCAAGAACTAATGAAAGTATGTCATGTATTTGAATTGAAAGTTCCAACAAAAAAACAAATAAACAATATTTTAAAAAAACTTTTTCCTGATATTGAAGACGATATATTAAATAATATAGCTGACTATGCAGAAGGAGATCTAAGAAAAATAATTTCAATCTATAAAATGTTTTCAAATAATTCAAATGATATTAACAATAGCATTATTAAAAATATTTTTAAAAAGAAAACGTTCAACGAAGATGCCAAAATTATAACAAAAAGACTTATTAATAACAAATATGATATTAATAATCATTTAGAATTAATGAATGAAACAGACAGAACAATTGTTGGTTTATTATGGCACGAAAACATTGTTGATGTTTTGGGAAAAAATCCTTTTGATAAATCAATTCATGTTTATAGAGAAATGTTAGACAACATGTGTTTCGCTGATTATATGGATAGAATTACTTTTCAAAAGCAAATATGGCAGTTTAATGAGATGACATCATTAATTAAAACCTTTTATAATAATAAAATTTACTTAGAGTCTGATTTAAAAAAACCAAAATTTAATCCATCTGAAGTTAGATTTACAAAAGTACTTACAAAATATTCCACCGAATTTAATAATAATACTTTTATACAGTCATTATGTCAAGAATTAACTATGGATATGAAAGATATGCTTTCTTTTTTTATACAATTACGTGACAAAAATGACGATAATTCTGAAGAATATATATCAAAAATGTTTGAAAATTTAGAAATTAGCAAATTAGATATTAACAGAATTTATCGATACATTGATAAATGTAATAATTATGTTTCTATGGATGAAACTGATGAAAATGAATAATTATAATATAATTTATACACTGAATAAATTATATTATTTTTTTAGAGAACTTAAGCGTGGTGCATTTTGTTGGTTTTTCTTCTTCTTCTTTTACCACCTGTCATTGCAGGCATTCTTGAACCACCCATCATTCTTGAACCACCGCGTTTATGATAACTGCGTCTTGAACCAGCTCTGCGACTACGTCTGCGTGCACCACCCATTGGGCGAGCCATACCACCTTTACGGGTACGTCTTGAACCAGCTTTGCGACTACGTCTACGTGCACCACCAGATACAGCGTTTTTAATAGAATCCATCAAACTTGCCATTTTATATAATAACGCAATAAAAAAAATATCTAAAATATTGCTAAATATTTATTTTTTTGATGATAATGTTTTTACCTTCTTTTGTAATTCTTCAATGGATTTATCTTTCTCTTTTATTTGTTCCATTAACTCTTTAATTTTATTTCTCTGTAACTCAAATAAACGCTGAAGTTGTTCTTGATTATTATTATTAGGAGGAGGAGGAGGATTTGAATTTTTTCTTTTTTCAATGATCTCTTTACGCTTTACTTCAATATCTTCCATCTGTCTTAATACATCGGGTTTCATCTCTGCACGACCAGGTTCATAATCATTTAATAAATTATCTATTTTATTAAGAAAAAACTCCTTAATATCTTCTTCACTCATAAAATAATCGATACTTTTATTACTTACTTTTGTGAAAGGGTTTTTATAAGTATCTTCTAATAATTTTCGCTTGTCAAATGTATTATGAATATGGGAAAATACTAAAATCGTATGTTTAGGATCTAACTGCACAAATGGTACACTATAGTCCTTTAAAAAATCTTTTTCTTCTGCAAGCGATTTGCTATCATCATACTTAGAATCTTTCAATAGTTCACGTTTGAATGCAAATGTACCTGCAGTTGCATGTGTTTCTTTATAAGGACCAAATTGATACATTTTGTGAATATGTTTGTAATATATATATATTTCACTTGATCCAGCACACAATGCTTTTTTATTATTTAGTAATCTTTCTACAGCATGACTAACACGTGTAGGTGGATAATAATCGTCATCATCCATATATACAAGAATTTCACCTTTTGATTTCTCGTGCATTAAATTACGCTTTTTTCCGAGAGTCATCTTTGTAGTGTATTTAAAATATTTAATATTAGGATGATTCTTTACCAAATCCTCTATTAAATCTGTACCGTCATCAATAATAATCCATTCCATTTTATCTTTTGGATAAACTTGATTATCAAAACATTTTATAATATATGGAATAAATGGACGCCTATTAAATGTTGGTGTACAAACACTAACAAAAGGCAAATCGGATTTTTCTTTGTCCATTTATAAAAATTATAAGATATTTTTAAGTATTTTACTGTATCTTATTGAATGCCATTAGTAAAATAAATATAGCTCCAGCAATTGCCATATATAATCCAATTTTATCTCCTAAGTTATTCGATGCTGACATGATAACAGTAATCATAATTAAAAATGTAGCTAATCGTTTCTTTGTAAACATCATAGTACTAATATTTTTTCGCATTTCTTTATCAAATAATTGTTTCATTATAAAAGCAATATAAATTAATGGTAATATAAAAGAAGTAATACTTGCATTTATTGATATTCCACCAAAGATAAAAAAGATATTTAAAACAAATGGTATAACCCAAATGAAATATAAAAATGTTATGAAATTAAATCCTAAGAATGGCGGAAAAGCATATTTTATATTAAATAATGAATAAGCTATAATTGAAGCGAAACTATACAACGGTGATAAAAATGTAAATGAAAATATGAAAAAGGGTGTTCCCAACATAAATATTAATAATTCACCTATTCTATTTTCTTCTTTTACTCCTTCATCCAAAGATTTAATTGTTTGATCGGTTAAAGAAAAATACATCTGTAATAAAAATCTTCCGGTTGCATATGTTGATGCCATAGTTTCTGTAAACCATGATACAATTCTATAAACAAAATCTTCCATATTTTCAGTATACGTTCTTTCATATTTTTTTTCTGTAAATTTATTTTTATAAGGGAAACTCCATGAATCCATAGGAAATAATTCTGTCAACGAAGGAACTTTTAATCCGCCAGAAAATTTATTTTTAAAACGTTTAAAAGATTCTTTTCCTCTATGTAATGCATATTCTGACATTGTATTAAATGGTGTATAAGGAACTAATAAAACATTTTGTCCAGGTATTGTTGATTTACCATATTTATATGATAATAACACATTAGTACATGCAAAATAAAAATAAACTATAACTAAAACTATTCCAAATATTATATCTATAAAAAATCCTCCAATACTTATACCTTTAGTATCAGATTTTTCTTCATTTTTTTTATCAATATAAGATACATTGTCACTCATTATATATATATTTATATAATTATACAAGTAATTATATAAAATTTTATACTAAATTTATATAATTATACTATATAGTAAACAAATGGATACATATCTCATATTTTTTTTAGTAATCTTCATATTAAAAGGTATTTCGTTCCTTTTACAATACAATAAACCTGT